>ENA-OQHR01000038-OQHR01000038.1-human-gut-metagenome-genome-assembly--contig:-NODE-38-length-123357-cov-7.099286_pt1 | contig 123357 bp, 108 predicted proteins | sample MGYA00242566_ERZ504725 | MGnify/ENA primary metagenome ERZ504725 (study PRJEB26092, sample SAMD00036217) | human gut metagenome | host: Homo sapiens | study: EMG produced TPA metagenomics assembly of... | reverse complement strand
AAACATCTTATAAAAGTAGACCGTTATTTTGCATCCAGCAAGATCTGCAGTGTATGCGGACATAAGAAAAAGGAACTGGCATTGTCGGATAGAATGTATGTTTGTGAATGTGGAAACAGGATGGACCGGGATGTGAATGCAGCAGTCAACATCCGTGAAGAAGGAAAAAGAATCTATAAAGAATGTGCCTGACGGCACAAGAAAAAAATCCGTAACCGGATAAACATAAAAAACAAAACCGCGGGACACGCGGGGATAGCCTGTTTTAGCTTTGCCCTAAAGGGTAATCGAGCAGGAAGCCCCCACTTCAAAATCGTAAGATTTAAGTGGTGGGAGCATGTCACCGCCGTGAGTAAGAGCAAACATGCTCGCACTGAAATGAAATAGAACGGAGCATAGCAAATGGAGAACAGGATCATTACAACAGATGTTACAGAAGAGGATTTTTCCCTGGAGGGAAATTTAAGGCCTCAGAGTCTGGATGAGTATATTGGTCAACAGAAAACAAAAGATACCCTGAAAATTTATATCGAAGCAGCAAAGCAGCGTCATGATTCACTGGATCATGTGCTGTTTTATGGACCTCCGGGGCTGGGAAAGACTACACTTTCCGCGATCATTGCCAATGAGATGGGAACACATATGAAGGTAACATCAGGTCCTGCGATTGAAAAGCCAGGCGAAATGGCTGCGATCCTGAACAACCTTCAGGAAGGAGATGTGCTGTTTGTAGATGAGATACACAGACTGAATCGACAGGTAGAAGAGGTTCTTTACCCGGCAATGGAAGATTTTGCTATCGATATCATGATCGGCAAAGGAGCATCCGCCCGTTCCATTCGTCTGGATCTTCCGAAGTTTACATTGGTAGGTGCAACAACGAGGGCAGGTCTTCTTTCCGCGCCGCTTCGTGATCGTTTTGGCGTAACACAGAGACTGGAGTTTTATGATAAAAAAGAACTGACGACGATCATTCTACGTTCCGCTCAGGTGCTTGGCGTGGAAATCGAACCCAATGGAGCTGCCGAGATCGCCAAGCGTTCCAGAGGAACCCCCCGTCTGGCCAACCGTCTTCTGAAGAGAGTACGTGATTTCGCCCAGGTGAAGTATAATGGTGTGATCACCTACGATGTTGCCTGCTTCGCATTGGATCTTCTGGAAGTAGATCAGTATGGCCTTGATAAAACAGACCGCCGCATTCTCCAGACCTTGATCCTGAATTTTCAGGGCGGCCCCGTGGGGCTTGAAACACTTGCCGCATCGATCGGAGAAGACTCCGGAACACTGGAAGACGTGTATGAACCCTATCTTTTGCAGACAGGTTTCCTTAACAGAACTCCACGTGGAAGAATGGCTTCCGTGCTGGCATATACCCATCTTGGATATCCTCGTCCTGATTTATCGACAAAGTAAAGGTCATAAAAAAAGTGAATTACTCGGTAACTGAGTTACCAGAGAATCTGAATTGAAGACTATTAGCACAGGTGAAAAAACGTTCTGTATAATGCGGTAAAAAAGAAAAAGCGCCAGGCAGGAAACTTTATTTTTGATATAACGGATTGCCCGCTGAAAGAGGGCGAAATAATGGAGCAGGTCAATAATCTGTTCAGATCAACACATCTCTCCTTTTTTGGAAGAGATCGCATTGTACAAGGATAGAAAAATAATTGGTGTTTATCAAAGAAATAAAAAATAAGAACCATTCAGCTGTACGATCTAAAAGATCATGGGTACTGCGAATGGTTCTTATTAAGATATCTTATGTGTATTTTACGATAATATACACAAGAATGCAAGACTTAAAATAAACAATAATTATCCACCAGTCAGAAAATGACAGGTGGTATTTTTATACACTTTTTTAAGAAAGAGAGGACAAGAAATGAAGAAATTATTTATCAGTCAGCCAATGAGTGGCAAAGCAGACGAGGAGATTCTTGCAGAGCGAAAGGTGGCAATCAAAGCGGCAGAAGAGTTGTTGAGAGAACCTGTAGAGGTTATTGATTCTTTCTTCCAGTCAGCACCGGTAGGAGCAAAACCTCTGTGGTTCATTGGAAAGTCCCTGGAGTTTTTATCTGATGCCGATATCGCTTATTTTGCAAAAGACTGGCAGAAAGCAAGAGGATGCAAGATCGAACATGAGCGTGCGGTTGAGTATGGAATTCCGAGAATTGACCATGTGTAGGAGGTAAGGAATGGGAAATGAAGAATTTTTAAGACTTTGCAAAGTAAAAGTAGCTGAATATACCAATTCACACATGGATAAGATCGATGGAAAACAGATCACAGTACAGTATGTGTACGTGGTATGGAGTTGTAAGACATTACAGAACAGTAAAGCACTTCTGAGCACGACTGTGCCGGATGGAATGTATTATGAGCTGACATATAACGGAGATAAGCACGAGTTATACTTTGATGCTTATAAGAAATTTCAAAACATGTGCTTTAAACTGTAATTGCGCCGGTGCAACAGTCGGAGAAGGGAAACACTACATGGAAACAATCATTTGCTCATGTCATAGAATAGAAGATCTGGAAAGAAAAGGAGAATGAACATGAATGTAAATGTAATGATGCAGTATGTAACATATGGTCTGGCGCTGATCGGGGTGCTGGCGTTCCTGGTATCGATTATTGTGCAGGTGATCAAAGAGCTCCCGGGACTTAATAAGATCCCGACAAGTATTGTAGCACTGGTCACATCACTGATCCTGTGTCCGGTGGCACTGGCAGTCCTGTGCACGTATTATAAGACAGCTGTCACCTGGTATTATATTTTCGCATCGATTATTGCGGCGTTTGTAGTGTATTTGGTTGCGACCGGCGGTTGGGAAAAAGTAAAAGGTATCTGGGACAGGACGAAATACAAAGATTCAGAGGGCGAGTGATCCCTTTGTGAAATTCGTTGAACATCAAAGGACGATATGATAATATAGAACACGGAGCAATCGTGTTGCAGGGTGGCTGACCTCTATTCTACATAGAATGGATGTGGTGCTGATGGACAAGAATCATTTTGATTTCAAAGACCTCATGGCTTTTGGTATGTTCATTCTGGCATTGCTTACGTTCGTTTTGACGTTTTGTAAGTAATTTTCTACATAGAAAAACCACCCCAAAACTTTGGCTGAGTGTAGGGTGGAATTTCTATTTCGCTATTCACTGAGTTCAACCCCTTGTGGGCGGTTGTTCCTTTGTATTATCAATATACCATTTCGAAAAAAATAATTCAAGTATTTTTAGGAGGCGAGTAATCGTCTTTTTTTATTGGAGGAAACATATGTTAAAGATTATGGGAAAAGCTCAGGTATCCGGCAGGAATTATGGTCAGAAGATCATCAGCATTTTGAATGGCATATTATCTATTAAGGCATCAAATAAGACATCAAAAACAGAAAAGGAGAGTACAACCATGAATATCAACACAAGTCTTATCAGTAACAACAACAGCTATGCAGGTCATAAACCGGCATATATCGTAATTCACAACACAGATAACTATGCCAAGGGTGCAAATGCGAAAGCACATGCTAAGGCTCAACATGATGGAAACTTTAAAGGCTATTCTGCACATGTATATGTGGACGACACAGAGGCGTATCAGGCGCTTCCATACAACCGTGGAGCATGGCACGTAGGCGTCAACTACGGAGGTCGGCTGTTCGGTACTGTCAACAATAGAAATTCAGTAGGAATCGAGATGTGCGTCCAGGCGGGCTATAACTATGAGAAAGCTTTCCAGAATACAGTACAGGTGTGCAAACAGCTTATGAAACAGCTGGGAATCCCGGCTGACAGAGTTGTGCAGCATTATGATGTATGCGCAAAGAACTGCCCGTCAGCGATCCGTGCAAAAGGTGACTGGAACCGGTTCAAGCAACTGATCGGAGCTGAGACCACCACGCCAACGGTAGATAAGTATTATCGCACAAGAAAGTCCTGGGCTGACAGCAAGAGCCAGATTGGAGCATACAAGAGCCTTGAGAATGCAAAGAAAGAGTGGAAACAGGGCTACACCATCTATGACTGGAACGGAAAAGCAGTGTATCCTGTACAGACTTCAGAAAAGGCAGTAGTTCTGACAGGAAAATTTGAGACCCAGCTTCCGATCATCCGGAAAGGGAATTCCGGCGTTGCAGTTTCTGTGCTGCAGTCTGTACTTGGTGTTACTGTGGATGGCCATTTCGGAGACGATACAGAAGCATCTCTGAAAGTTTTCCAGAAAAACACAGGCGTAAAGGTAAGTGGAACCTGCGGTATTGATTCCTGGAAAAGGGTGATCGAACACATGAAAGCCAACACTCATAATTGAGAAAAACATTTGCATCTTTAAGGAAAATATTGTAATCGACAAAATAATAGAAAAACTTCTATACATTTTTGCGGGAATCAGTTATAATAAAAGAAATTGCGGGTTGTAAGACCGGCAATGCAGAGGAATGTTATTGAGGAAATTACCAGTAACAGATAAATTCAGGAGGCTTTACGAATGGCGGTAAAGAATACAGCACAGGTTGTTATCGATGGAAAGATCATTACTCTGGGCGGGTATGAGTCCGAGGAATATTTTCAGAAGGTTGCAGCCTATATGAATAATAAGATCAGTGAGCTGAGTCAGATGCCGGGATACTCCAGACAGGCCATGGAGACCAAACATACACTGCTCAGTCTGAATATTACAGATGATTATTTTAAGGCAAAGAAGCAGGCGGAGATTTTTGAACAGGATCTGCAGCAGAAAGACCAGGAGATGTATGATCTGAAACATGAACTGATTTCTTTGAAAATGCAGATTGAAGAGGCGAAGAAGGCAGAACAGGAAGCTCAGGAACAGAAGAATCTTCTGGACGGTAAGGTGAAGGAACTGGAGAAAGAACTTGATGAACTGCTTAAATAAGGATGGGGGATTGCTTCGGTAATCCTCTTTTGTTTTATGGTCATCGGATTGATTAACAGATGGGAGATGAGGGAATACTTTGAAAAATATGATAACAGAACTGCTCTCGCCGGCAGGTTCTTATGAAAGCTTTGAGGCAGCTATTGGTGCCGGGGCTGATGCGGTATATGTAGGAGGACCGGCTTTTGGAGCAAGAGCTTATGCGCAGAACTTCACCCAGGAAGAGCTGATCACTGCCATTGAGACCGCACATATCCATAACCGTAAATTATATCTTACTGTGAATACACTTTTGAAGAACCGTGAACTGGATGATCAGCTGTTTGAATATCTGCTTCCATATTATGAGGCAGGTCTGGATGCGGTGATCGTACAGGATCTGGGAGTATTTTCTTTTATACGCCGGAATTTCCCGGATCTGGATATTCACGCAAGCACACAGATGACAGTAACCGGACCGGAGGGAATGCGGTTTCTGGAGGAAAAGGGAGCAACTCGTGTGGTTCCGGCCAGAGAGCTTTCCCTGGAAGAGATATCTGCCATGCATAAGGCAAGTCCTCTGGAAATAGAGACTTTTATCCATGGAGCTCTCTGTTACAGCTATTCCGGCCAGTGTCTGATGAGCAGTATTTTCGGTGGAAGAAGCGGAAACCGTGGCCGCTGTGCGCAGCCATGCAGGCTTCCTTACAGTGTAACCATGGATCACAGAAAATATAAAGGAGACAAGGATTTTTGTGCATTAAGCCTGAAAGATATCTGCACTTTGGATATTCTTCCGAATATCCTGGAGGCGGGTGTTATGTCTCTGAAGATCGAAGGGCGTATGAAACAGCCGGCGTACACAGCGGGCGTCACGGCAGTATATCGAAAATATCTGGATATGTATTTAAGTGGAAAAGAATATCACGTTCAGGAAAAAGACCGGAAGTATCTTCTTGAGCTTTTCAGTCGTGGAGGATCCTGCAAAGGATACTATGATATGTATCGCGGACCGGAAATGATGGCTTTTGCCAATGAAAAAAAATCCGGTAATATCCAGCCGGAGATCAGAAAAATAAAAGAAAAAATTCATGGGAATTTAATACTTTCTCCTGAAAGTCCTGTTATACTGGAAATAACCTGCAAGGGCCAGACAGTAACTGCTATGGGCGGTGAGGTACAGTTTGCTAAAAATCAGCCAATGGAAGAACAGAGGATCCGTCAGCAGATGGAGAAACTGGGAAATACAGATTTTCAGTGGGAGGATCTGAACATTGAAATAAATGGAAGGATTTTTGTTCCGGTTAAAGTTCTCAATGAAGTACGAAGAGATGCTCTGAGTCAGCTGCGGGAAGCACTGATCGGATGTCAGAAGAGAGCACAGGTTACGAAGCAGCCGACGAAATCTAAGGATCAGGCTGCCTGTCACAGAAGGGTAACAGACAGCCTGCCTGTGTATGTATCCTGTGAACGTTCGGATACTGCGGAAGTACTTTTGAACGAACCGGGGATTACAGGTTTTTATTTTCCTTTTGATACTATGGAAAAATATTTTTCACCGGAACTTGCTGCAAGCAGTGAATTATATCTTTCTACTCCACATATCCATCGCGGAGAAATCCCCGAAAAGTGGCTTCGATCAGCTCAAAAATGGTTGGAGCAGGGTATGAAGGGTTTTCTGGTAAGAAATCTGGAATCTTACGCCATACTGAAAAAAATGGGATATGGCGAAAAATGTATCCTGGATGCATCCATGTATACCTGGAATGATCAGAGCGTTGATTTCTGGCGGGAAGAGGGAGTTCTTCGAAATACAGTCCCCCTTGAGTTGAATGAGGGTGAACTGAAACACAGAGATAATACTTCTTCGGAGCTGCTTTTATATGGTTATATCCCACTGATGCTTTCCGCGCAGTGTGTAAGGAAGAATCTTTTCGGATGTACAGGAAAATATGAGACGGCTTATCTGAAAGACCGCTATAACAGTGAATTTCCGGTAAAATGCAGTTGTGATCCATGGGGAAAAAACATCTCCGAAAAAGCAAAATACTGTTATAATATCATTTATAACAGCATTCCTTACGGACTTCCGGGTGAAAAAGATCAGGTAAAAAAACTGAACCTTCACTCTTTGCGACTGGCATTTACGATCGAAGAGCCAGAGAAAGCAAAAGCGATCCTGAAAGAATTCCGGACGGTTTATCAGGAAAACGGAAAACCTTCCGGACGCAGGTATACAAAAGGCCATTTTAAAAGAGGAGCCGAGTAAAAGTGTATGATTAATGTAATTACAGAATTATCTAAGTATGTGATCCTCACATTGATGATCGTCTATACCTTTCATTGTTTTTATATGGTGTGGCGGCAGGATGAGGAAGAAAAGAGAGAACTGCTCCATCAGCAGCTGACCATGATCTTTTTTATTGATTTTACAGCATTTCTTGTGATCTATTTAAAAAGCATGGATTTCAGGGTCATCCTGTTCTATATCGAAATGATGATCTTTTTTGCAGCGATCCAGATCCTTTATCGAATTATTTATCAGAATGCATCGCTGCTTCTTTTAAATAATATGTGTATGCTCCTGAGCGTAGGATTTATCATGCTCTGCCGGCTTTCACTTCCGTCTGCAACTAAGCAGCTTCTGATCGTGGCCGCAGGTAGTGCAGTATCACTGGTGATACCGGTAATGATACGAAAAATGAAATTTTTAAAGGATCTTACATGGGCTTATGCCGGAATTGGTATTGTACTTCTGGCGGCAGTTCTTGTTCTGGCAAGCACAAGCTACGGTGCAAAGCTTTCTCTTATGGGAATCCAGCCTTCCGAGGTGATCAAGATAACCTTCGTATTTTTTATGGCATCACTTCTGTGTACCAAGGTGGATTTTCGCAAAGTAGTACTGGCTACGATCGTTGCAGTGATCCATGTAGGGATCCTGGTTCTTTCCAGGGATCTGGGTAGTGCAGTGATCTTTTTTGTCACCTACCTTGTACTGATCTATGTTGCAACCAGAAATCCGAGCTATTTATTTCTGGGACTTGGCGGAGGATGCGTTGGTTCGGTGATCGCATATCATCTTTTTGGACATGTCCGTCAGCGAGTCAGTGCCTGGAAGGATCCGATGGCTGTCTATCAAAATGAAGGTTATCAGATCGTGCAGTCTCTGTTTGCGATCGGAACCGGAGGCTGGTTTGGAATGGGACTTTGTCAGGGCTCTCCGGAGAAGATTCCGGTCGTAAAAAATGATTTTATCTTCAGTGCTATTTGCGAGGAACTGGGTGGCATTTTTGCCATCTGCCTGATTCTTGTATGCACAAGCTTTTTTCTGATGATCGTTACTATTGCACTAAAGATCAGGAATCCGTTTTATAAACTGATCGCACTGGGGCTCGGAACAGAATATGCTTTTCAGGTATTTCTGACCATCGGCGGTGCAACCAAGTTTATTCCAATGACAGGAGTTACACTTCCGCTGGTGAGTTACGGAGGCAGTTCTGTCATGTGTACCATCCTGATGCTTGCGATCATTCAGGGACTGTATATTCTGAGGGAAGATGAGGACGAACAAATTGAAACGCAGCGAAAAGAAACGATTGAAAGAAGAGGAAAGAGAGCAACGCCTGAGAGAAAGAGAAATCGCCAGACTCCGTAGAAAAAAGAACCGGCCTTTAACTTTTGTATCGGCCTTCTTTATATTGATCTTTGTCAGTCTGATCGGATATCTGGTTTATTTTGACGCCATAAAAAGCGAAGATTTTATCAACAGCCCGTACAACACCCGTCAGGATACATTTTCGGACCGGGTAGTACGTGGAAGTATCCAGTCTTCGGATGGTGAGGTCCTGGCACAGACCAATGTGTATGAAGATGGAACAGAAGAGAGAACGTATCCGTTTTCCAATATTTTTGCACATGCAGTAGGATATGATACCAATGGTAAGAGCGGTTTGGAATCGGAAGCAAATTTCCAGCTTCTCACCTCCCATTCATTTTTTCTGGAACAGATGAAAAATGAATTCCTGGGAAAAAAGAATCAGGGTGATACCGTGATCTCCAGTCTGAATGCAGATCTTCAGACAACAGCATACAATTCTCTGGGAGACCGCAGAGGAGCGGTAGTTGTACTGGAGCCATCCACCGGACGTATCCTGGCTATGGTGAGCAAACCGGATTTTGATCCGAACACGATCGCACAGAACTGGGATACCCTTGTTAATGATGAAAGTAACAGCAGCCTTTTAAACCGTGCAACCAATGGAGCTTATCCTCCGGGATCAACATTTAAGATCGTCACGGCACTGGATTATTTCAGACAAAAGGGATCACTGGAGGGATATTCCTATCTGTGTCAGGGAAGTATCACAGTGGATGACCACACGATCCAGTGTTACAATGGTGCAGTACATGGACAGGAGGATTTTTATTCCGCATTTGCACATTCCTGTAACTGTGCATTTGCAGATATGGGACTTGGTCTGGGAGGAGATACTCTGAAAAGTACTGCAGAGGATCTGCTCTTTAATAGGGCGCTTCCGCTGAATTCCTATAAAACCAGTCGCTTTACCCTTGATAAAGATTCTCCGAATGCACTTGTGATGCAGACCTCGATCGGCCAGGGTAACACTCTTGTTTCTCCGATGCATATGGCATTGATCACAAGTGCCATCGCCAATGATGGTGTACTGATGAAGCCAACTATGATCGATAAGATTGTGAATAATTCCGGTGATACGGTCAGGGAAACAGAAAAAACAGAATACAAACGTCTGATGACAAGAAATGAAGCCAATATCCTTGGAAAACTAATGAAAAATGTAGTTGAAAACGGTACGGCTTCCGCATTGAATGGACGAGGATATACTGTTGCCGGAAAGACCGGTTCTGCGGAGTTTGATGAAAATGGTTCCAGTCATTCCTGGTTTGTGGGTTATTCTAATGTAGATGATCCGGATATCGCCATTGCAGTGATCGTGGAAAACGGCGGAACCGGAAGCGAAGCGGCAGTTCCCATTGCGGCCGATGTTTTTGATGCATATTATTTCGATTAAATTGAGAACAGTATCTGCTTCTTGCCCCTTGCCTATAAGGTAAAAAAGAGGTATACTATAGCCAGTGCAAAAGACACACGCATTACAGGAGGATTGCAATATGATAGAAGCAACAAGCTGTGGCGGTGTGGTAATTCATCGGGGTAAGATTCTGGCATTGTATAAATCCTACAGGAACCGTTATGAAGGATGGGTGCTTCCCAAAGGAACTGTAGAAAAAGGAGAGACTTTTGAACAGACTGCTTTACGTGAAGTAATGGAAGAAGCAGGTGTTCGGGCCTCTATCGTGAAATATATCGGTAAGAGCCAGTATAATTTCACCGTTCCGGAGGATGTGGTAATGAAAGAGGTACACTGGTATCTCATGATAGCTGATAATTATCATAGCAAACCCCAGCGAGAGGAATATTTTGTAGATTCCGGATACTATAAGTTTCATGAGATCTATCATCTTCTCCGTTTTTCCAACGAGAAGCATATCGTGGAACAGGCCTATCAGGAGTATCTGGAAATGCGAAGTGAAGGCGTCTGGGCGAAACAGCAGAAGTATTTTTAACAACAGGACAGGGCTGTGTACATACGCAGCCCTGTTTGGCATTATAACGGAGGTGAGGGCAGATTGCTGAAATGGATGAAAAACTATTACATAGGAAATGATGTAAAAAATCCTACTAGAATAAGAACCAGGATCACTGCTGGTAAATTCGTGCCGGATATCTACGTTGTTACTTTGTCTGATAATCCCGGAAATATTTTGGAAATTCTTCCCGCAGGCATGCTTGTACAGCGAAGCGCCAGAGCCACCTGTCCTTTGATCGTTGGAATGGCTAGAGGAAAATCCGGTGCTATACAGATGGTACAGGATATGATCGAACAGGTTTATACCGAAACTGGAAATTTTAAAATAAAAGAATATCTGAAAAACAGGTGAACCAATGCTGCATATATTATGGCTGATAATAAAATGGATATTGATCCTTCTGGGGATTCTGATCGGGCTGATCTTTCTGATCCTGCTGCTTCTTTTATTTTGTCCAATCAGATACAGAGGGAATTTAAAAAAAGACCGTACGGATAGTCTTCGGGAAATACATGCTTTCGGTGAAGTGAGCTGGCTGCTTCATATAATTTCTGCACAGGTATTCTGGGAGCAGGGCGTTCTGAAAACAAAAATATGTTTGTTAGGGATTCCTTTGGAAAAATTTAAAAATCTGTTTCGTAAAAAAAAGAAACCAAGAGCTCTTTCCAACTCCGGAAATCAAAATGCAAAAAAACAGACAGAGGCTTCTGGAAGTCATGAAAAGACATCAAAAAGCGAAAATCAGAACGATACCGCAGAGCTGCAAATGTCTGAGCCTCAGGAAGATACTGTTGAAGATATAAATGAAATTTCGGAAAATGTAATAATGGAGCCGATATCGATTTCCGAAGAAATATCGGAAGATGAAAAGAGGCTTCGGACAAAGATTGCAGATTTAATTTTGAATATAGTGGGAAAAATAAAAATGACAGTTGGAAAGCTGTTCCGAATCGTACAGAATTTTCTTGGAATCCCCAAAAGGATTCTGAAAAAAATTCAAAGTCTTGCATTAACAATCCGGAATTTCTGTGATAAGATAAACTGGTGGAAGGAATTTTTAGACCATCCCCGAACCAGAGAGGCTCTTTCCTTTCTGTGGAAAAATGCAAAAAAACTGATTTATCATGTGCTTCCGACAAGGATCACCGGAAAGATCACATTTGGCAATGAAGATCCGGCAGTTACAGGTATGGTATTGGCTGTATTAGGAATGACGATTCCTTTTCATAAAAACAAGATCGAAGCAGCGCCCCTTTTTGATAATGAAAATGTTCTTGAGGGAGAGATCATGTTAAAGGGAAGGATTTATGGAATTGTAGTTCTCACAACAGCAGCGAAGCTTTATTTCAATAAAAATATAAAATACGTCATCCACCGATGGAGACATAAGGAGGTAAATCATGGAGAAAGAGAATAATTTCAAAGATACCGTGAATTCATTATTTAAAGGAATGGATGGCTTTGTATCGGCCAAGACAGTGGTTGGCGATGCCATTCATGTAGGCGATACCATTATCCTTCCTCTGGTCGATGTATCCTTCGGCGTGGGAGCCGGAGCTTTTGAAGGGGACAAGAAGAACAATGGCGGCGGAGGTCTTGCCGGAAAGATGTCTCCCTGTGCAGTGCTTGTGATCCAGAATGGAAGCACCAAACTTGTAAACGTAAAAAATCAGGATGGCCTTACCAAGGTTCTGGATATGGTGCCGGATTTTGTGAACCGTTTTGCACCAGGTGCAGGCAATGCCGAGGATACAGACGGGAAAGAAGAGTAGTATTCCATTTAGATTTCATGCATATACTGTAATAAAAAACAGGAAATGAGCAGACAGGAGTGGGAAAGCTAACTGGTTTTATGCTGTTTTTTATTGGTGTGGGCATGGTTCTTGGTATCCTTATTACAGAGAATTTTATTGTGATCGCAATGGCAGTCATATGTCTGCTATGCGGATATCATATGTTTTGCAGATAAGCGGGAAGTGTGCACCTGGCATACTTCCCGCTTGTAATTTATCTGTCTTAAAGATAAAAAAACAGCCCCCGCATTCTACGGGGGCATACGATATTACTTACGCTCTTTCAACTTTTCCGGATCTTAAACAAGAAGTACATACATACATTTTCTTTGCTCCGCCGGCAGTTGTTTTTACTCTGACGGATTTAACGTTAGATTTCCACATTTTGTTGGATCTTCTATGGGAATGACTCACATTGTTTCCGAAATGAGCTCCTTTATCGCAGATTGCACATTTAGCCATGAATAGCACCTCCTTTTATCAACAGTCACCATTTTAACAGATGAATTGCTCTTTTGCAAGCAAAAAAAGGAAATTTATCAAAAATTCTGCAAAGAGTTTTAAGGAAAGTATTCCATACCTCCGGGAACAGGGCGGATCATGGTAGAATTAAGCGTTGTGTGTATGGTTTAGATCAATTTGAAACATAGAAAATTACCCAGTGCGAATTAATTTATCGTTTTTTCTTTGGCCTGGTCTCTTTCCTGAAGCTGAATAGAACATATTCTTGCTGAACTGGCATATGAGAATAGGAAAACCGGGAAAATGCAAAAGAATTTGGCAGGTAGTTCGGAATCCGAAAATGTGGTATGATTATAGGTAGGATATCAGAAACGTCAGGAGTTGAATAGATTGTGAAGACGGAAGAAATCTTTAAATATGTGCAGAAACAGTACGGAACAGTCCCAGAATATTTATGGAGTAAATCGCCAGACAGTGCAGTACTCCGACATAAAAACGGAAAATGGTATGCAGTGATCATGACTATTGAAAAATCAAAACTGGGATTAGAAGGAAAAGATCCGGTTGATATCATGGATGTAAAGTGTGATCCGGACATGACGAATATGATTATTCAGACGCATGGATTTTTACCTGGATACCATATGAACAAGCAGCACTGGATCACGATTTTACTGGATGGTTCGGTCAGTAAAGCAAAGATACTGGACTTTTTGGACATGAGTTATGACCTGATTGATGGCGCAGGCAGAAAGGAAAACAAATGAAAAAAGCAATCATATATGCATCGGTACATCATGGAAATACAGAAAAATTAGTAAAGAGCATAGCAGAAGAGTGTCAGGTTGATTTGATTGATGCTGTAAAACAACCCGATGCAGATCTGAGCAGTTATGATATGATTGGGTTTGCATCAGGAATCTATTTTTCAAAATTTCATCAGTCATTATTGGGATTTGCAGAGAAGAATCTACCGGACGACAAAAAGGTATTTCTGATCTGTACTTATGGTGGAAGTGCGAATTATAAATCTATTGAGCAGATTTTGGACAAGAAGCGTTCCAAAGTGATAGGAAAATTCGGGTGCAAGGGTTATGACACATTTGGTCCATTTAAACTGGTTGGTGGAATTGCAAAAGGGCATCCAGATGAAGAAGATATAAAAAATGCAGTTGCGTTTGTAAAAGGATTATAAGTAGATAAACGAAAAGGAAAAACCGGCTTCATAGTATCGGCCAGTATGCTCCATCGCAATTCGGGGTTTCCCTTCAATAGAGTGGATGAGCTTAATTTTCTATAAGATAAAACAAGTTGAACTCTATCATTGCGTAATTATAAAAAAAAGGTTATAATAGTTTTATATAATTTAATCTGAATGAAACAATGGAGGTAACCATATGAATGGACGTATAGATTCCGGATTGGGTCAGATCGTAATTGATACAGATGTCATTGCGACTTATGCCGGCAGTGTGGCGGTAGAGTGTTTTGGTATCATCGGAATGGCAGCTATCAGTATGAAGGATGGCCTGGTCAAGCTTTTGCGTATTGACAGCCTGAAACATGGTATCAGTGTTAAGATCACGGATGATAATAAGATCCGGCTGAATTTTCATGTCATCGTAGCATATGGCGTGAATATCAGTACTATTGCGGACAATCTTGTCAACAATGTAAAATATAAAGTCGAAGCCTTTACAGGAATGGAGATTGAAAAGATCAACATTATGGTTGAGGGCGTGCGTGCAATAGATTAGTTTTAGAGGAGGAACTTGTGGTGAATAACAAAACCATAGATGCTAAAATACTTTCCAGAATGTTTCTGTCCGGAGCAAAGAATCTGGAAGCGAAGAAAGAGTGGATCAATGAACTGAATGTGTTTCCTGTACCTGATGGAGATACGGGAACCAATATGACGCTTACCATCATGTCTGCTGCTTCTGAAGTAGGTGCTCTTACAGATCCGGATATGGAATCCCTGGCAAAGGCAATTTCTTCCGGTTCCCTCCGTGGAGCCAGAGGTAATTCCGGTGTTATCCTGTCACAGCTTCTGCGTGGATTTACCAGAGGTGTGCGTAAACTTACAGATCTGGATGCACCTGCCATTGCCGCAGCTATGGAGCGAGGCGTTGAAACTGCATACAAAGCAGTTATGAAACCAAAAGAGGGAACCATTCTTACTGTAGCCAGAGCTGCTGCAGACAGAGCCGCAGAGCTTGCCGATGCTGCAGAAGATCTGGATGCTTTTTTCGACGGAATCTTTCAGCATGCAGAGGAAACTCTTGCCAGAACACCGGAGATGCTTCCAGTCCTGAAAGAAGCAGGTGTTGTGGATTCTGGCGGACAGGGACTTCTGGAAGTCTTCCGTGGTGCCATCGACGGATATCATGGAAAAGAAGTGGATTATTCCCAGTTTGAGACAGCTGCTGCTCCTAAGATCACAAAGATTTCTCCTCAGGCAGAGGCAGATATCAAATTTGGATATTGTACAGAGTTTATTATCCTTCTTGAAAAACCGCTTCCACAGGAGGAGATCGATCGTTTCCGTGAATTTCTGGATTCCATCGGTGATTCCATTGTTCTGGTGGCAGATGATGAGATTGTCAAGGTACACGTACACACCAATCATCCGGGACAGGCTTTTGAACGTGCACTCACGTATGGTCAGCTTTCCCGCATGAAGATTGACAATATGAGAGAAGAACATCAGGAAAAACTGATCAAAGACGCTGAAAAACTTGCAAAAGAACAGGCAGAAAATAAAGAACCTCCGAAGGATCACGGATTTATTTCTGTATCAGTAGGTGAGGGACTTTCTCAGATTTTCCGTGAGCTTGGCGTAGATTATCTGATCGAAGGCGGTCAGACTATGAACCCGAGTACAGAGGATATGCTCAATGCTATTGAGAAAGTACATGCAAAAACAATTTATATTTTCCCGAATAACAAGAATATTATCCTTGCAGCTAACCAGGCAAGAGATCTGACTGAGGACAAGGAGATCATTGTAGTACCAACCAAGACGATTCCACAGGGAATTTCCGCAATGATCAGCTTTGTTCCGGAAAAGGGCGGCGAGGAGAACCTTGCTTCCATGACCGATGCGATTTCCAGAGTGAAAACCGGACAGATCACTTATGCAGTCCGTGATACACGTATTGATGACAAGGAAATCCATGAGGGAGATATCATGGGAATCGGTGATGCAGGCATCCTTGCAGTAGGCAGAGATCGACTTCAGGTAGCGGAGGAGATGGTAGCAGAGATGGTTGACGAGGAATCTGAGATCATCAGCGTTTACTATGGTGAAGATGTATCTGAGGAAGATGCAGAGGCACTTTCTGATTCTCTTACTGAGAAATATCCGGAGTGCGAGGTTGAGCTGAACCAGGGTGGACAGCCGATTTACTACTATCTGATTTCTGTAGAATAAAGAGCACAAAAAATGAATGAAAAGACACCTTTACGTGAATTAAAAGGCGTGGGTGAGAAAACAGAGAAGCTTTTCCAGAAGATCGGGATCACGACTGCGGAAGAGCTTCTCCGTTATTATCCGCGGACTTACGATATATATGAGGAGCCTGTGGAGATTGCATCAGCAGAGGAGGACAAAACAGTCTCTATCCGTGTCACTATAGCAACAGGTATTTATATTAACCAGGTACGCAATCTCCAGGTTCTGACAACAACTGTGGCAGATGCAAGCGGCCGATTGCCGGTTGCCTGGTTCAATGCGCCTTATTTGAGGGGAACACTCAAAAAGGGCAGTGTTTTTATCCTCAGAGGAAAGATCACCAGAAAAAAAGGCCGTCCTCAAATGGAACATCCGGAGATTTTTACCCCGGCAGCTTATGAGGAGATCATTCACAGTATGCAGCCTGTATATGGTCTGACGAAAGGTCTTTCCAACAAGATGATCACGAAGTTGGTACATCAGATTTTGGATACAAGACCTCTCCATGGGGAATATCTGCCGGAGGAAATACGGGAACGCTATCAGCTTGCGGATGCCAATTATGCGATCCGGACTATCCATTTTCCGAAAAATATGCAGGAGCTTCTCACAGCCAGGAAACGTCTGGTATTCGATGAGTTCCTGCTTTTTGTGCTGGCAATACAGCTTCTGAAGGAGAAAACCGAAGAGGCTCCAAACACTTTTCCAATGAAACCAGTATGGACAACCGAGGAAATCATAGAAGGGCTTCCCTATGACCTGACCGGAGCTCAGAAGAATGTCTGGCACGAGATCGAACGAGATCTGAGCAGCCATAAGCTGATGTCCAGACTTGTGCAGGGAGATGTTGGAAGCGGTAAAACTGTGATCGCGTTTTTAGCTATGGTACTTTCAGCAGAAAATGGCTTTCAGAGTGCATTGATGGTGCCGACAGAGGTTCTGGCTAATCAGCATTACGAAGGCTTTCTGAAGCTGATGGAAGAGCAGAATATCATTTCCTGCCACCCGGTTCTTCTGACAGGATCTACCACAGCCAGACAGAAGCGTGAAATCTATCAGAAGATCGCAACCGGCGAAGTGAATGTGATCATCGGTACTCATGCCCTGATCCAGGAAAAGGTGGAATATAAGAATCTGGGTCTTGTGATCACAGATGAGCAGCACAGATTCGGCGTTCGCCAGAGGGAAGCGCTGACGACCAGAGGAAATCCGCCACATGTACTTGTTATGAGTGCAACCCCTATTCCCCGGACACTGGCGATCATTTTATACGGAGATCTGGATATTTCGATCATCGATGAGCTTCCTGCAAAAAGGCTTCCGATCAAAAATTGCGTAGTAGGAACTTCCTACCGCCCCAAGGCGTATTCTTTTATTGAAAAGCAGGTGCAGATGGGAAGACAGGCTTATGTGATCTGCCCAATGGTGGAAGAGAGCGAAGGACTGGATGCAGAGAATGTCACAGATTATGCCAGAAAGCTTCAGGAAGTCCTGCCTGACGAGATCAGAGTAGAGATCCTTCACGGCAAAATGAAGCCAAAAGAAAAGAACAGGATCATGGAGGCCTTTGCTTCCGATGAGATCCAGGTACTGGTATCTACCACGGTTGTGGAGGTTGGAGTGAATGTGCCAAATGCTACCGTTATGATGGTGGAAAATGCAGAACGATTCGGTCTTGCACAGCTTCACCAGCTCCGTGGCCGTGTAGGGCGTGGAGAGCATCAGTCTTACTGCATTTTTATCCAGGGAAATAATGAAGAAAATACTTCTAAACGTCTGAAGATCCTCAATGAATCCAATGATGGATTTTATATAGCCGGAGAAGATCTGAAGCTTCGGGGCCCAGGAGATCTTTTCGGTATCCGCCAGAGCGGACTGATGGAATTTAAGATCGGTGATATCTACAATGATGCGGGAATCCTGAAGAATGCAAGTGAAGCAGCTGGTGAGATCCTGGCACTGGATTTTGATCTTATCCTGCCTCAGCATAAGGCTTTAAAGGAGCATCTCAAGGGGTATATGAGTGAAGAACTGGAAAATCTGGGGATCTAATTGGATGGAGCAAAGCGAAGAATCAGAACTTCGTTTTAGTATAAAAAGAAAAAGGGAGAAAACAGGATGAGGAGAAAAATGATCAAAAAACTTCTGTGTGTCGTTTTATCAGGGTCTATGATCTTTGGCAATGCAGGGATAACCATGGCTTCAGAGACAGAACCGGAAACAGTCCAGGAAAATGTAAATGAGGAGACTGACAGTCCAGAGGAAAGTTTTTCTGAGGAAGATATTTTTGAAGATGGAATCTCAGCAGACGATGAAGCAGCAGAATTACCTGATAGCACAGAACAGGAATTAGAAGAAGAGCCGGAAGAAGCGGATAATATAGAAATGTCGGAGGACACTGAAAATCTTTCGGAAGAACCGGAAACAGAAGAAATGGCAGAAAGTGATGACTTTTCTGATAGAGAAGAAGATGCTGTAAGTGCTTCCGCAAGCATGATGGATGGAGGAATCACCGGAGATATTGCCTGGTCAATTGATACATCCGGATGTCTTACATTAAAAGGAAACGGTGACTATGATACCTCAGATTATTATTGGGATGCAGAAAGGGGCTGGAGTAAATGGCAGGATGATATTAAAACAGCCATAGTTGAAATTTCCGGAATCACAAAGACAAGAGCTATGTTTAAGGGATGCAGGAATCTTACCAGGATCACTTTTAAAAACTGTGATTTCAGTAAGGTGACAGACATGGCCTTTATGTTCTCAGATTGTGAAAGCCTTACACAGCTGGATACTGGTTCATTGAAAACCGGAAATGTATCTCATATGCAGGGAATGTTCCGAAATTGCAGTAAATTAAAAACTCTGGATGTCAGTAAATTTGATACTTCAAAAGTTAATGATATGAATAGCATGTTTTTAGGCTGTGAAAGCCTTACACAGCTGAATGTCCGGAATTTTAATACTTCCAGAGTGACAAGGATGAGCGGAATGTTCCGTGAATGTCGGAATCTTAAACAGTTGGACGTCAGTAGATTTAATACAGCGAATGTTACGACTATGGAGGAGATGTTTTATTGCTGTGAAAGCCTTACACAGTTGAATGTCAGTAATTTCAATACAGCAAATGTTGTATATATGAACGGTATGTTCGAACGGTGCGAAAGTCTTACACAGTTAAATGTACGAAACTTTAATACATCAAATGTAGAAGATATGGGCAAAATGTTCTGTACTATGAGCAAGCTCAAGTCTCTGGATCTGAACAGTTTTAATACTTCTAATGTACAGAATATGTATTTCATGTTTTATGGAAATGAGTCTTTAACAAGCCTCAATATTAAAAATTTTGATACATCCAAGGTAGTAGATATGAATTCTATGTTTGGCGAGCTTAAAAAAATGACTTCTCTGGATGTTTCTAAATTTAACACATCAAAAGTAAAATCTATGGAAGGAATGTTTTCACGCTGCTATGCGTTAAAAGCTGTGGACGTGAGCCATTTCAATACTTCTGAAGTGGTAAAGATGGGATATATGTTTAACTCCTGTAGCAGCCTGGAATCTCTAAACCTCAGTAAGTTTAATACATCTAGCGTCAATGATGCAAGATATATGCTGTACTATATGGATAATCTTAAAACACTGAAAACAATCCCGAACCTGAAGTGCTCTATAGAACTTCCATTTACCATGTCAGACAGCTCAGGCAAAAAATATACGACCATGCCAACGAACAGTAAATGTATCACTTTAAAGGTAGTTGCTTCAAAACCAGTAGTTAGAAAGAGCATCAAAACGGCAAAGGTAACTGTAAAAACTGCAACTTACAATGGAAGTCCGCAGAAGCCAGGTGTAACTGTTAAACTTGGAAATACAACATTAAAAAGCGGCACAGATTATACAGTAACTTATTCTAATAATACAAAAACGGGAACAAAAGCTGTTGCAAAAATCACAGGAAAGGGAAGTTACAAAGATTCTGTTTCTAAATATTTTACCATCAAAGCATGCAGTCTTGACGGTAAAGTTCAAGTTAATTTGAAGACAACGATTTACACCTGGGATGGACAGGCAAAAACTCCCGCATTTTCTATTTATATGCCGAAAGCCAATGCGGCCGGAATGATCTCATTACAGAATGAAAAAGATTATACATATAAATATCTTAATAATAAAGAACCTGGAACAGCAACCTTACAAATCACAGGAAAGGGCAATTTTACAGGTACAAAAAAAATAGCTTATAAGATCAGCAAAGCAAAACAGCCGGTAAAAGTTACACCAGGAAGTATTACAAAACTTTATACAGACAAAGGTAAATCCTACAAAATCAGTGTTTCAGGAAAAAAAGAATTTGCAAAAGTGACATATTCAACCACTAATGCAAAAATTGCATCTGTAAAAAATAGCAAGATTATGCTTAATGGAGAGGGAGTGGCAACAGTTACTGTAAAAGTTGCGGCGACCAAACATTATCAGGCACAGAATATTGCAATTAAGATTAATGTGCTGAAAAGACAGAATATTACCACTGCTGTAAAGAATGGGGCAAAAATAGCGTATTCCACTACAATAAAATCTCTTGGTGCCAAAGTTCCTTCAGAAGGTGGGAAACTTACTTATAAGTCCTTAGATACCAGTATTGTTTCTGTGGATTCCAAAGGTAATTTGAACTTTAAAAAGGCAAAGAAGCTTGGAAAAGTTACAATCCAGATCACTGCAGCGAAATCTTCTTCCTATGCTCCGGCAACCAGGAAACTGACGATCACTACGGTAAAAGGAACTCCATCTGTCAGCTGTGTACAGCAGCAGGAACGTAAGATCTATGATGGAGCATTCAATCTCGGGGCAAAAGCAGATCAGAATGCAACATTGGTTTATTCCAGCAGCAACAGTGCTATTGCATCGGTAGCTTCTGATGGAACGGTTACTTTGAAGGAATGGCAAGAAAACGATATTCAGAGAGAAGTGCAGATCACAGTTACTACAAAAAGTACAACGTTTTATAATGCAGCGAAGCCGGTAATTGTTAATCTTACTGTTATTAAAAAGAAAAATCTGCAGCAGAGAATTGAAGATGAAAAAATCAAATTTCCTGATGGGAAATTTTGGAACCATGTTGTAAACAGTTATTCAGATCTGACAGATAATCTGGACAGCAGCGGAGCTCCTGAAAGATTTCAGGATACGATCAGTGATGTTCCATGCAAACATCACGGAACTCAGAGCGGAATTGATCCGATACCAGGTAATGGCGAGTATGATTGCAATAAGTTTGACGGGGCTATCCAGTGTGATGGGTTTGCAAGAAAAGTATTTTATGATATCTGGGAAGGGCAGAGAGTATCAGGCCTTCAAAGAATATATGATAATAATGTTCAGGTAGGAGACTATGTGCGCATCAATAATAATGGACATTCGGCTATCGTTACAGAAGTTTACAGTGATTCATTTAAAGTGATAGAGTGTAATCTGGATGGGGACGGACGTCATCATAATTGTCTGCTGCGTCATAACTGGACATATAGTAAAAGCAGTGTAACTTATCGTGTACATGCTGTAAATTACAGCCTTAACTAATAGACTTTTGAAACTTTTCTTTACAAAACTTTCAAATCGTAGTATTGTATTGCATGAGAAAAGATTAACAAATCCCTTGTAAGGAGGCTATAAACATGGCTAGAACAAAGAAAGCTGCAACCAAGACAACTGTAAAAACGGCTTCAATAAGCGAGACTCCTGCAAAATCTGTAGTAACCGCATCCGAAGAGAAAGCCGTTAAGGCTGAGACACCGAAGACAGACGATGCAAAAGCTTCTGTAGAAACAAAAGCAGCTGAGAAGACAGCTGAGGTAAAACCTGCCGCTGAGAAACCAGTAGAAGAAAAAACAGCAGAAGTAAAATCTGCTGAAGAGAAAACAACAGCTGTAAAATCAGAAGAGCCAGCTAAGAAAACCGCTGCCAAGAAGACAACAACACGAAAAACAACTGCAGCTAAGAAAACAACAACCAAGACGGCTGCTAAGACAACAGCAGCTAAGAAAGCTGAGCCAGTGACAGAAGTATATGTTCAGTACTGGGGCAAAGAGATACATACTTCAGAGGTTGCTGACAGGATCAAAAAGATCTGGACAGAGGATATGGGCAAAAAAGCTTCTGAACTGAAAGATCTCAAAATCTACATTAAACCCGAAGATAATGGTGCACATTATGTGATCAACGGAGATGTTACAGGATTTATCGGACTGTAAACAAAATCTTCATCGAACAGTATTTTAAAAGATATATATTGGCCTGTTATAGAGAATGTCTATAGCAGGCTATTTCTTTTGCATATTTGACCAATTCCAAATAGCATGTTATTATTCATTTAAGTAATAACATACTAAACAGGTAGGGATATGGTAAAATGAAACAGATATTATGCTTTGGAGATTCCAATACATGGGGATATGACGGAGAGAGCAGAGAGAGACTACCGTGGGGAGTACGCTGGACAAGCCTTCTCCAGGAAAAACTGAATAAAGAAGAATATCGCGTGATCGAGGAAGGACTGTGCGGAAGAACAACGGTTTTCGAAGATCCGCTCCGCGACGGAAGAAAAGGAACTGCACTTCTTCCCACACTTCTGGAAACACATGCCCAGGCGGATGTGATCACTCTAATGCTGGGAACCAATGACTGCAAAACTGTTTTTGGAGCATCCGCAGATGTAATCGGAAAGGGAATCACAAGACTGCTGGATCAGATCCAGGAATACGCACCAAGAGCGAAAGTCCTTCTCATGTCTCCCATCTATCTGGGAGAAAAAGTATGGCAGGAAGGATATGACCAGGAGTTTTCCAGAGAGTCTGTGATCGTTTCCAGAAATCTGCAGCCTGTTTATGAAAAAATCGCAGCTGAACGTCATATCAGTTTCCTTCCGGCAGCATCCTATGTACATTGCTGTGACGCAGATCAGGAACATCTGAATGCAGCAGGACATAAGAAATTTGCAGAGGTTGTATATCGAAAAGTACAGGAATTGCTGTAAATGAATATAGGATTTTAAGACTTTTGGATCTTATATAAAATAAAAAGATGTTGTCTGGCAGTTTTTCAGTTCTGTCAGACAGCATCTTTTTTGCATGAGCTTAGATCAACTCAGCATAGTAATAGATCTACCTGCGCGTACAGATTTAGTACTGCTGGCCGCCCTGGGAGCCGCTGGACATCTGGCGTTCCTGTGCTTCGATCATCTTTTTGACCATATATCCACCTACGGATCCGTTCTGTTTGGAAGTCAGGTTTCCGTTGTATCCGTCTGTAAGCGGAACACCCAGCTCGTTTGCTACCTCATATTTGAAACGGTCAAGTGCGCCCTTTGCTTCCGGTACAACTGCTTTGTTAGAAGAAGTGTTACTTGGCATAATTCATTTCCTCCTTGGTTGTTATTTGGTTTACTGTTACATTGCTAGTATGTGAAAACCATAAAATAATACACTGGCAGTTAAAGGAAATTTAACATATAAAAATATTTCCGTTCATAAATTATACCGCAGTAAAAAAGCGAATGTATGGTTGCTTTTTGACTAGAATTGCGGTTATAATAATCTCCGCATCACATATAATATCTGTCAGACAAAAAAGTAAGGGGAGCCCGTGAAAAAGAAGCGTTATCCTACATACAAGCGAAAATATAAACGAAAAAAACAGCCCAGGCGAAAAATACTCACAGCCATTATCCTATGTGTCATCCTTGCAGTATGTAATGGCTGGATGCCGCCGCGGAGCCTGAAAGAGGTAAAAGATCAAAGCCGGATCTTCGGACAGGTATTTCTTACATATATAGAAGAAAATGCGCAGATCCTCTGGGAAGATGTTTCGGAATCCGCTTCCGATGCAGTGACAGGATTACTGAAACAATCTCAGACGAAGACAGGAGGGCAGACAGAATCTGTTTCTCTGGATCAGATTCCGGAATACAGCGGCAGTCCATATGTGGAGATCAATGGAAATATACCCTCTTTTTCTGATGAAAAAAGCGCAGGACCTGCATACGAATTTTATAGTGAACTGGATTCCCTGGGACGCTGTGGTTATGCAGAATCCAAGGTCACACCGGAGCTGATGCCTGATGAAGAGCGAGGAGCGATCGGAATGGTGAAGCCTACAGGATGGCATACTGTAAAATATGAAAATGTAGATGGCAGGTATCTGTATAATCGCTGCCATCTTATCGGATATCAGCTGACTGGAGAGAATGCAAACAGGAAAAATCTTATCACAGGAACCAGATATCTCAATGTGACGGGAATGCTTCCTTTTGAAAATGAGGTTGCAGATTACGTGCACAGTACAGGAAATCCCTGCATGTATCGTGTAACTCCGTTTTTTAAGGGAGATGAACTGGTAGCCCGGGGTGTGGAAATGGAAGCCGAATCCGTTAAAGACCAGAAGATATCTTTCCATGTTTTTGTTTATAACATACAGCCGGGAATTGAAATTGATTATACTACAGGAAACAGCTGGGAAGAATAGAGTATATGGAGTAACGCCGGGGAAAATATTAATTTTTCATGAATTTACATGAATTAAATTGCACTTTTTTGGGCGTTATGCTAGAATCAGTTACAGAGTTATATGATTTTACCTATATAAAGGGGAAAAAGGGATGTAACCCAAGGGCAGAATGGAGAGGTGAATTATGAATTTAGGAATTATTGCGCATAACAGTAAGAAAGTTCTGATTGAAGACTTCTGTATTGCATACAAGAATATCCTTGCCAAACATGAAGTATATGCAACCGGAACAACAGGAAGAAGAATTGAGGAAGCAACCAGTCTTCACGTTCACAAGTTTCTTGCCGGAAGTATAGGCGGAGACAAGCAGTTTATGGAGATGGTAGAGCGTCAGGATCTGGATATGGTGATCCTGTTTTATAACCCTGTCATGATGGACCCGGTAGAGCCGGATATCATGAGCATTGTCAAACGCTGCGACCAGTACAACATTCCGGTTGCTACAAATATTGCCACTGCGGAACTTCTGATCCTTGGACTGGCCCGCGGTGATCTGGATTGGAGATTAAATCTGAAATGAGAGTCATAGCAGGAAAAGCACGTAGATTAAACTTAAAAACCATTCCCGGAAATGAGACACGACCAACAACAGACCGTATTAAGGAAACTCTTTTTAACATTCTCCAGCCTGAAATACCTGGTTGTCGGTTTCTGGATCTGTTTTCCGGAAGCGGAGCGATCGGTATTGAAGCTCTGAGCCGTGGAGCCGAGTATGCCGTATTTGTGGAAAAAAATCCCAAAGCATGCACTTGCATCCGCGAAAATCTTTCATTTACAAAACTCACGGATGGTGGTAAACTGCTGAACATGGATGTGCTTCAGGCACTGCGTTCACTGGAAGGCGGAGAACCATTTGACTGTATTTTTATGGATGCACCATACGAACAGCATCTGGAACAACCAGTCCTTGAGTATCTGGCTGACAGCACTCTTGCAGATGAAAACACGCTGATCGTTGTGGAGGAAGATCTACATACGGATTTTTCTTATGTAGAGGACCTTGGATATCATCTGGTACGTTCCAAGGAATATAAAACCAACAAGCATGTTTTCCTAAAAAAATGAAAGAGAGACAGACATATGATAACAGCAGTATACCCGGGAAGCTTTGACCCGGCAACCTATGGCCATCTTGACATCATTAAGCGGGCAAGCATTTCATTTGACCGGGTTATAGTGGGAGTTTTGCATAATTCTGCAAAAAGTCCGTTGTTTTCTGTAGAAGAACGTGTTAAGATACTAACAAAGGCGACAAAAGATATCCCGAATGTGGAGGTGAAAGCATTCGAGGGCCTGTCAGTGAACTTTGCCAGGGAAAACCATGCCCAGGTGATTGTTCGAGGGCTTCGTGCTGTCACGGATTTTGAATATGAACTGCAGATGGCCCAGACTAATCGTGTTCTGGCACCGGATGTGGACACCGTTTTTCTTACAACCAGTCTGGAATATGCATACTTAAGCTCCACGATCATGAAAGAAGTTGCTAATTTCGGAGGAGATCTGAGCAAATTCGCTCCACGTGAGATTACGGATGCAGTCGAAGAGAAATTGAAAAAAAGAGAAACAGAGAAATAAGGAGAGTGTATTATGAGCAGCAGAATTGAACAGATTATTCAGGAGATTGAAGAGTATGTGGACAGCTGTAAATTCCAGCCTCTTTCCACTACCAAGATCGTAGTGAACAAAGAAGAGATTGAGGAGTATTTACGTGAACTTCGTCTGAAAACTCCGGATGAGATCAAACGTTATCAGAAGATCATCAGCAATAAGGATGCGATCCTTGAGGATGCTCAGGCTAAAGCTGACAGTCTGATCGCAGATGCTCAGGCCAAAGCTCAGGAACTTGTTACACAGCATGAGATCATGCAGAAAGCATATGCACAGGCAAATGAGACCATAAATGCTGCAAACAAGCAGGCTCAGGAGATTCTTGATTCTGCAACACAGGATGCAAACAGCATTCGTCTCAGTGCGATCACATACACAGATGATATGATGGCTAATATCGGTTCTGTCCTGAATCAGACACTTGAAGATGCCGGTGGTAAATACAAAGCATTTATTGATGCTCTGCAGAGCTGCCTTGAGGTTGTTAATCATAATCGTCAGGAGCTTGCACCACAGACTGCTCAGGCAGCGGCAATTTCCAATACCTTCCAGGATGATGACAGTTCTTCTATAACAAAAGAAGACGAAGATCTGTTAGACGATATCGGAGAAAACTAGGATCAGGAATATCGCACTGGCGTTCAGACATTTTGAAATAGCGTAGGGGATCAGTGACAAACTGTTTTCCAATACGCTTTTTGTCTGAGCCATGACGCAAAAGCCACCAAAAGAAGTCAGGAGCATAGAAGCAAGGTATCTGCTTTTCCATGGCAGTGGTGCGCCGGCAATCTGTTTCAGCCCGGTAGTTAGTTCCAGTGGTGCTGTGAACAGCATACAGCTTTGTGCATGAAATGGCCAGTAAAAGCTGATACTGGCGAGTATCAGTGAGAAGAGGAGAATATAGCCCCCGAGACGTGTGATGGTTTCAAATCCGTCCATGATCGAGACATCCAGGATGACTCCTATGGAGTCCTGTTGGTATGTCTCTTTTTTTATCTTGTTTACGCAGACAGAGTCCACGGTATGCCCGCGATATACAACGAAACGAAAAAACAGCATACAAAAGAGATCTGCCGCCAGAAAAGTGAGGATCATCTGTACTGCTGATATCTTATTTTTCAAGAGTATCCCGGAAAGATAGGAAATGATAAATGCGGGACTTGCATTACAGCTAAACGTAAGAAGATATTCCCCTTCTCTGCGGGAAATCTGCTGGTCTATGTACAAATCATGTGCCAGTTTGGCTCCCATAGGATATCCGCATAACAGACCCAGGATCAGAACATAGGCTCCAGCAGGTGAAAGCCCGAAAAACGTTTTCCAGAAGAAAGCAGATGGTTTCAGAAGCTTCCGGATATTTCCAGTTTTTAATAATGCTCCTGTCAGGATCAGAAATGGCAGCAGAGTGGGAATCATGATATTCAACCACAATCCAAGTCCATTTTTTACTCCGGTAAGAGCTTCTTTTGGGTGAAAAAGCAGAAAAAACAACAGGCAGATATAGAAAAATATGATTATTTTTCGTTTCATAAAAACAGGTCCTTGCTTTTTTTACAGTATATGATTATTATAAAAGACAAATGAATTTATGAAGCAGAAGGAGGCAGAATTTATGCCAGTATTAGAAAATTGTGAACCAAAGAGAGTTTTTCATTATTTTGAAGAAATCTGCAAGATTCCTCATGGTTCCAGAAATACAAAACAGATCAGTGATTTCCTTGTGGAATTCGCGAAGGATCATGGATTCAGATATGTACAGGATGAGCTGAATAATGTAGTGATCTACAAGCCAGGCACACCAGGATATGAGAATTCTCCCACAGTGATCATCCAGGGCCACATGGACATGGTATGTGAAAAACGACCGGATGTAGATCATGATTTTACAAAAGATGGTTTGAACATCTCTGTAAAAGATGGTTATATCACAGCCAACGGAACAACTCTTGGCGGTGATGATGGTATTGCAGTTGCTTATGGCCTTGCCCTTCTTGACAGTACAGATATTCCACACCCTCCTCTTGAAGTACTGCTCACGGTTGATGAGGAGATTGGTCTTCTTGGTGCAGTCGGTCTGGACTGCAGCGTGCTGAAGGGAAGAAGATTTATCAATCTGGATTCTGAAGCGGAGGGAAGTCTCTGGATCAGCTGTGCCGGCGGTCTTTCCGGTATCAGCCATATCCCTGTCCAGCGCGTAGAAGGAGAAGGAGAAAAGGTACAGGTCAAAGTCTGTGGACTTATGGGCGGACATTCCGGTGCCGAGATTGACAAGAACAGAGCGAATGCCAATAAACTTATGGGACGGTTTCTTTACGGACTTAAGAAAAAAGCGGAATATGCCCTTATTTCTCTTACAGGCGGACAGAAAGACAATGCCATTACAAGAGAGTGCATCGCAGAATTTCTTACGGATTCCGTTGCTGAGGTAAAAGCTTACGCAAAAGAGCTCCAGGAGCAGCTCCGTGAAGAATATACTGGTTCTGACGAAAACATTACTTTTGAAATAACAGAAAAGGGTACTGCAACAGCAGAGGTTCTTCATCCTACAAGTCAGGAAAAGATCGTATTTTATCTGCAGAATGTACCATTCGGAATCCAGAAAATGAGCGGAACCATCAAAGGCCTGGTGGAAACCTCCAGCAATATCGGTATCCTCCGTCTGGATAGGGACGAGCTTTTTGCAAGTTCCAGTGTAAGAAGCTCTGTAGACGCTGCATGCAGTGCATTATCTGATAAGATTGAATATCTCACAGAATTTCTTGGTGGTGACTATGAAGTACAGGGTGCATACCCGGCATGGGAGTACAGAAAGGAATCTCCATTACGAGATAAAATGGTTGCAGTTTTTGAGGAAATGTACGGACATAAGCCTGAAGTCGTAGCGATCCACGCAGGCCTCGAATGCGGGCTTTTCTATAAAAAAATGGAAGGACTGGACTGTGTATCCCTTGGACCGGATATGAAGGATATCCATACATCCGAGGAGGTTCTCAGCATTGCTTCCACAGAAAGAGTATGGAACTATCTTGTACAGGTTCTCAAAAATCTGAAAGACTGATCCTGTTCGGAGTATGTTCGAACTTTTACCCTGGAGAGACGTAAGGTTTCTCCAGGGTATTTTTATGCCCTGATAAAAAAATATTCATAAAATACAGAATTATACATATATATAGATTTGTGGATGCATCACACAAAAAGGAAAATAATTCTATATTTTTTTAATAAAAAATTGATAAACAATCCCTTTTTTTTCAAAACATATGTTATAATAAAAAATGTATGCCGCTGTCACCAAAACCAAAAAGAGACTGGCGGCAGATGATAAGGAGCGAGCAACATGGAAATACAGTTATGGCGAAGTATTTTGTGCCCTTACGAGCTGGCTGTCAAAGAACTGACAGTCAAGTTTAAACATATGATAGAAGAGTATCACGAAAATGATCGTTATTCTCCCATTGAACAAGTCAGTGGAAGAGTAAAAAGCGTTTCCAGTATCCTGGAGAAAATGCAGCGTAAAGATATCCCGATCGAACAGCTGGAAACAGAAATGGAAGATCTGGCAGGAGTACGGATCATATGTCAGTTTGAAGAAGATATCGATACCGTTGCTGCGATCATCCGAAAAAGAACAGATATGGAAGTCAAAAGTGAAAAGAACTATCTGACGCATATCAAGCAGAGCGGTTACCGGAGTTATCACATGATCCTTTATTATACAGTGGAGACTATTCATGGGCCGAAACGGCTTCAGGTAGAAATACAGATCCGTACCATGGCAATGAATTTCTGGGCAACGATCGAACATTCCCTTCAGTATAAATACAAAGGTGATATGCCTCCTCATGTAGCAGAACGTCTTAGTAAAGCATCCGATGCGATCATTTCGCTGGATCATGAAATGTCTTCTGTGCGCAATGAGATCATGGATGCCCAGAATTCATCTCAGATGCAGTCCAATCTTGTAAAGGATATTCTGAATAATATTGAAAATCTCTACCGTGTTTCCAGTGAACGGGAAGTCAGCAAAATACAGGATGAGTTCCTGCGGGTATTCAAAACCAAGGATCTGCGTCAGCTGGAACGCTTCCACAGGCAGCTGGATATCATTGCAGAGGGTTATCGTGCCCAGGCAGTCCATCACAGCATATGAACACAGGGCAGACAGTACTAATACACATACATACGAGGAATTATAAATGCAGGATTTTTTACCAGTTACAAGAGAAGATATGAAGTCAAGAGGCTGGGATGAGTTGGATTTTGTCTACGTGACAGGAGATGCCTACGTGGATCATCCGTCTTTTGGATCTGCGATCATTGGACGTCTTCTGGAAAGCAGAGGATATCGTGTAGGCATGATCCCTCAGCCTGACTGGCGAAAGAAGGAGAGCATCCAGGTGTTCGGGGAACCGCGCCTGGGTTTTCTCGTTACAGCAGGAAACATGGATTCCATGGTGAATCATTATACGGTTTCCAAAAAGCACCGAAGCACAGATGCCTATTCTCCGGGAGGAAAAATGGGATTAAGACCGGACAGGGCTTCTGTTGTATACAGCAATCTGATCCGGCAGACCTATAAACATACGCCTATCATTCTTGGCGGGATCGAAGCCAGCCTTCGAAGAATGGCACATTACGATTATTGGGAAAATAAGGTCAAGCACAGTATTCTGATCGATTCCGGTGCGGATCTGATCTCTTATGGAATGGGGGAACATTCCATCCTGGAGATCGCAGAAGCCCTGCAAAGCGGGATTCCGGTCCAGGAGATCACATATGTGGCAGGGACGGTTTTTAAAAGCCACGATATCAGCAGGGTTTACGATCCGGTGGTCCTTCCGTCATTTGAACAGGTACAGACCGATAAAAAAGCTTATGCGGACAGCTTTGCCATTCAGTACCGAAACACAGATCCATTTACAGCAAAGCCTCTGGCAGAATCTTATGGGAACCGTGGATATGTGATACAGAATCCACCATCTCAGCCTCTGACGCAGATGGAAATGGACGATGTTTACGATCTGCCTTATACAGGACGATATCATCCCATGTACCAGAAAGAAGGCGGGATTCCGGCACTGAAAGAGATCAAATTCAGTCTGACCAGCAACAGAGGATGCTTTGGAAGCTGTAATTTCTGTGCGCTGACCTTTCATCAGGGCCGTATCCTTCAGACAAGAAGTCACGATTCCATTCTGAAAGAAGCTAAAAAGATGACGGAGGATCCGGATTTTAAAGGCTATATCCATGATGTAGGAGGCCCTACGGCTGATTTTCGTTATCCTTCCTGCAAAAAGCAGCTGACAAAAGGAGTCTGCAAGGAGCGGCAGTGCCTGTTTCCTTCTCCGTGTAAGAATCTGACGGTAGACCACAAGGATTATCTTCAGCTTCTCAGAAAGGTCAGGAATATCCCAAAAGTTAAAAAAGTTTTTGTCCGTTCCGGCATTCGGTTTGATTATCTGATGGCAGACCCGGATAAAACTTTTCTTAATGAGCTTGTGAAATATCACATCAGCGGTCAGCTGCGAGTAGCACCGGAGCATGTTTCTGATGAAGTCCTGAAGTTTATGGGCAAACCCAGGCACGAGGTTTATGAGGGCTTTCTGAAGGAATATGAAAAAGCAAATGCGCGGACTGGTAAGCAGCAATATGCCGTTCCGTATTTCATGTCGTCCCATCCCGGGTGTACAATGAAGGAAGCCGTGAAGCTTGCGGAATACGTCCGTGATCTTGGATTTACGCCGGAGCAGGTTCAGGATTTTTATCCAACGCCATCAACACTTTCTACCTGTATGTATTACACAGGAATCCATCCGCTGACAGGCGAAAAGGTATATGTGCCGAAAAATCCACACGAAAAAGCAATACAGCGAGCACTGATGCAGTATAAAAATCCGGAAAATCGCGAACTGGTCCTGGAAGGACTTAAGATGACCGGACGTATGGATCTGGTCGGCTTTGGACCGAAATGTCTGATCCGTCCCAGAGAGCTTCATAAAAAAGCCAAAAAAACACAGACAAGGAGTTCGGCACATGAAAGATACCAGAAAAAGAAAAACAAAAAAAGGTGATTTCGGTTATTTTAACAGCGAAAAAAAACGAAGACTCCTGATCACCGCAGGATTATTTTCGCTTCCACTGCTCATTTTCTTTGTGGCGTGGGCCGTCAACGGAACAAGAATGACAGTCTGGACGGTTCTGACCGTAGTAGGCTGTCTGCCAGGATGTAAATCCATGGTAAGCCTGATCATGATCCTGTTACGTCATCCTATGGATGAAAAGCTCTATAAAGAGATCCGCAGGCATGCCGGTGACCTGGTCATGTCCTATGAAATGTACATGACTTTTTATGAGAAAAGCGGTTATCTGGACGCTGTTGCCGTGTGCGGAAATACAGTAGTGGGTTATACCAGTGATCCAAAAGCAGATATCGCCTACCTTGCAGAGCAGTCACAGAAAATCATCCGTAAAAACGGATATAAAGTAGATGTAAAGATCCTGAGGGACCTGAAACCCTATCTGGAACGTCTGGATTCCATGAATGAGCACAAAGAATCTTTGAGAAACGGGATTAAATTCACGCCGGATGAGCGATACCCGGATCTTTCCAGGGAAGAACTGATCAAACATACGATCCTGGCAATCTGTCTGTAGGAGCATTATATAATGAAAGAATTTATCATTAACGAAAACGAGGCCGGACAGCGTTTTGACAAATATCTGGCCAAGCTTCTTCGTGAAGCTCCAAAGAGCTTTTTCTATAAAATGATGAGGAAAAAAAATATCACGCTCAATGGAAAAAAAGCCACCGGGAATGAAAAGCTGTTTTCAGGAGATCATGTAAAACTGTTTTTAAGTGATGAAACATTTGAAAAATTCAGCGGAAATGATTCTGCTCCACGGGCACATTATGCTCTGGATATCATTTACGAGGATGAAAATATCCTGTTGATCAACAAACCGGCAGGAATGCTTTCTCAGCCTGCTGATGACGGAACCCCTTCACTGGTAGAATATCTGACTGGCTATCTTCTGAAAAATGGCTCTCTTACAGAGAATGATCTGAGAACCTTTCGTCCTTCCGTATGCAACCGCCTTGACCGCAATACCAGCGGACTTATAGCGGCAGGCAAAAGCCTTTCTGGTCTGCAGGAACTTTCAGGGATGTTCAAGTCCAGGGAACTTCATAAATATTACCTCTGTCTTGTGGAGGGAGTTTTAAAAGAAGAAAGATATATCAAAGGTTATCTGGCAAAAGATAAAAAAAGCAACAAAGTAACCATCTATAAACAAGAGAAAGAAAATGCCCTGCCAGTGGAAACAAAGTATTATCCGTTGGGGACCAATGGAACCCGTACCCTTCTTAAGGTTGAACTGATCACAGGACGTGCACATCAAATCCGAGCTCACCTTGCTTCGGAGGGACATTCGATTGTTGGTGATCCCAAATATGGAAAAGCCGATAAAAAACTGAAAGGACAGCTGCTTCATTCTTTTCGAATGGAGTTTCCATCTATGAAAGGAAGCCTGTCATATTTATCCGGGAAGGTCTTTACGGCACCGCTTCCGGAAATCTTTCTCAGAACACTAAAAGAGGAAAAGTTGGAGGAGAGTTATTATGAAAATCTGGAATGAAATATGGGATTACGTCAAGATGATCATCATCGTGGTAGTTGTAGTCCTGGTTATCAACAATGTAGTACTGATCAATGCAAAGATCCCGTCAGAATCTATGGAAAATACCATTATGACCGGAGATCGTATCTTTGGCTATCGTCTGGCCTATGGTCTGAATATGGATGTATTTGGTCACGAGATCTCAAAAAAATGGAAAGATCCAGAACGCTTTGACATTGTGATCTTCAAATATCCGGATGATGAGTCCCAGCTGTTCATCAAACGTATCATCGGTCTTCCCGGAGATAAAGTAGAGATCAAAGATGGTAAAGTTTATATCAATGATTCAGAGACACCTCTGGATGATTCCTTTGTGTCGGAAACTCCTCTTGGAAGCTTCGGACCATACGAAGTACCGGAAAACTGTTACTTTATGATGGGAGACAACCGTAACAATTCCAAGGATTCCCGATACTGGCAGAATACATATGTACAGTTTGATCAGATCGTCGGAAAAGCGGAGATCCGTTATTTCCCATCCATCAAACTTCTAAATTAAAGGGCAGACTTTATGGCAACATGGAACAGCAGAGGACTTCGTGGTTCTACTCTGGAGGAACTTATCAATCGTACCAATGAGCAGTACAGGGAAAAGGGACTGGCCCTCATCCAGAAAATTCCGACACCTATCACTCCGGTTAAAATGGATAAAACCTCCCGGCATATCACGCTGGCATATTTTGAACAGAAAAGTACCGTAGATTATATCGGAGCAGTACAGGGAATCCCTGTCTGCTTCGATGCAAAAGAATGCTGTGTAAAAACTTTTCCCCTTGCGAACATTCATCCTCATCAGGTAGCATTTATGGATGAGTTTGAAAAGCAGAAGGGGATTGCTTTTTTTCTGATCTATTTCAGCGCAGATAATGTTTTTTATTATCTTACCCTTCGTAAGCTGAAGGAATTCTGGAAAAGGATGGAAGATGGCGGGCGAAAAAGTTTTCGTCGGGAAGAGCTGGACGAGGAATTTTATCTTTCCGGAAAAAATGGATTTCTGGTTCCTTATCTGGAAGGGATCCAGAAAGATCTGCAATTACGGGATTGACTTTTGGAAAGGTTTCCTATATAATCAAATTTAAGTTTTTCTGTGGTAGCATGGTAGCGAATTAAAGTGGAACGCAGAAAATCTCAAAACGTGTTACGGAGGAAATGAACATGCAGCGTATTTTTCATACACCTGAAGGTGTGCGGGACATTTATGGAGAGGAATGCAGCCGCAAAAAACGGCTCCAGAGGGAGCTCCACCAGGTGTTTTCAAGATATGGATATGAAGATATAGAAACACCGGGATTTGAGTATTTTGAAGTGTTCAGCAATGAAGTAGGAACGATCCCATCCAAGGATTTATATAAATTTTTTGACAGAGAGGGAAACACACTTGTCCTCAGACCTGACTTTACACCGTCTGTTTCCAGAGCATGTGCAACTTATTTTGATCCGGAAAAAGGACCTGTAAGGCTTTGTTATACCGGAAATACATTTATCAACAATTCCAGTTACAGAGGTCAGATGAAGGAAAATACTCAGATGGGTGTTGAGCATATGGGAGATGATTCTGCAGCAGCAGATGCTGAGATCCTTGCTATGACCGTGGAGTGTCTGAAGGCAGCAGGACTTACCGAATTCCAGGTTAGCGTAGGCCAGGTAGATTATTATAAATCCCTGCTTGCAGAGGCAGATCTGGAGCCGGAGATAGAAGAGCATCTTCGTGAGCTGATCTCTCAGAAGAATTATTTTGGTGTGGAAGAGCTTCTTAAGGGACAGAATTTAGGCGATAACCTTTCCAAGGCTTTTGCTGAACTGCCTCAGATGTTCGGTTCAGCAGAAGTGCTGGAAAAAGCAAAAAAGCTCACCTCCAATCCGGAAGCACTTTCTGCAGTAAAACGACTGGAAGAAATTTATGAGATCCTGAAAGTATACGGCTGTGAGAAATACATTGCTTTTGATTTTGGAATGCTCAGTAAGTTCCGTTATTATACAGGGATCATTTTCCAGGCTTATACATATGGAACCGGTGAACCCCTGATCAAAGGCGGACGCTACAACGAATTGATGAAGCATTTCGGAAAACCGGCTTCTTCCATTGGATTTGCCATTGTGGTCGATAACCTGATGCTCGCGCTTTCCAGACAGAAGCTGACCGTTCCGGCTGGCGATAAAACCATTGTGATCACTTATGATCCGGGAAATCTGAAAAAAGCGATTCAGGAAGCAATGGCGCTTCGAAATAAAGGTAAAAAAGTGGCATTGTGCCCGGCAAAGGAGGAGCAGGACTGATGAGATATCTTACATTTGCCCTCACAAAAGGGCGTCTGGCCAGCAAAACACTGGATATGTTTGAGAAGATCGGTATTACATGTGAGGAGATGCGTGACAAAGATTCCCGAAAGCTGATCTTTACCAATGAGGAACTGAAGCTGAAGTTTTTCCTTGCAAAAGGTCCGGATGTGCCGACTTATGTAGAGTATGGTGCAGCAGATATCGGTATCGTAGGTAAGGATACCATTCTGGAAGAAGGAAGAAAGCTATATGAGGTTATGGATCTTGGATTTGGAGCATGCCGCATGTGCGTATGCGGCCCTGAAAGCGCCAGAGAAGTCCTGAATAACAATCAGCTGATCCGTGTAGCTACAAAATATCCAAATATTGCAAAGGATTACTTCTATAACAAAAAGCATCAGACTGTGGAGATCATTAAGCTGAACGGTTCCATCGAGCTTGCACCGATCGTAGGACTTTCCGAGGTTATCGTGGATATCGTGGAAACCGGAAGCACCCTTCGCGAGAATGGCCTGAAGGTGCTGGAAGAAGTCTGCCCGCTGTCTGCACGTATGGTAGTCAATCAGGTCAGCATGAAAATGGAAGATGAACGGATCCGCAAACTGATCACAGAACTTCGAGGTGTGATCAAATAAACTGAATAACAGATGAACCTCCAAAATACAGAAAGAAGGCAGAATTTATTATGCGTAAGGTAAAACTCACCAAAGAATCTACAAAAGATATTCTGGAAACTCTCTTAAAAAGAAGCCCTAATAATTATGGAAAATACGAGGATGCAGTAGCAAATATCCTTGCCAAAGTAAAAGCAGAGGGAGATACCGCGTTATTTGCATTTACCAGAGAATTTGATAAAGTCGAAGTGACAAAGGATACGATCCGTGTAACCCCTGAGGAGATCGAGGAAGCATACAAGCTGGTAGATCCTTCCCTGATCGATGTGATCAAAAAAGCATTGGTGAATATCCGCAGCTATCACGAAAAGCAGCTTCAGAACAGCTGGTTCACAAGCACAACAGACGGAACCATGCTTGGTCAGAAGGTAACCGCTCTGAACTGTGTAGGTGTTTACGTTCCCGGTGGAAAGGCTGTATATCCGTCTTCCGTGCTGATGAATATCGTTCCTGCAAAAGTTGCCGGTGTTGACCGTATTGTAATGACAACACCTCCTGGAAAAGACGGAAAAGTAAATCCAAGCACACTTGTTGCTGCCAACGAAGCCGGAGCAGATGAAATCTATAAAGTGGGTGGTGCACAGGCCATCGGAGCACTTGCATATGGAACCGAGAGTATTCCAAAGGTTGACAAGATCGTAGGACCCGGAAATATTTTTGTTGCGCTTGCAAAAAAGGCAGTTTATGGATACGTAAGCATTGATTCTATTGCCGGCCCAAGCGAGATCCTCGTTCTTGCAGATGAGACTGCAAATCCTCGTTATATTGCAGCAGATCTTCTTTCTCAGGCAGAACATGATGAGATGGCATCTGCGATCCTGATCACAACAAATGAGGAATTTGCAGATCAGGTAGATAAAGAAGTCAGAGGTTTTGTTGAGGTACTTTCCAGAAAAGCCATTATTGAGAAATCCCTGGAGAACTTTGGTTATATCCTGATCGCAGAAGATATGGACGAGGCCATTGAGGCTGCCAATGAAATTGCTTCTGAACATATGGAGATCGTCACAAAGAATCCTTTTGAAGATATGATGAAGGTACGAAATGCAGGTGCGATCTTTATCGGAGAGCACAGCTCTGAACCCCTTGGAGATTATTTTGCAGGACCAAACCATGTGCTTCCTACCAATGGAACTGCCAAATTTTTCTCCGCACTTTCTGTAGATGATTTTATCAAAAAATCCAGTATTGTATATTATTCCAGGGAAGCACTCCGAAAGATCCACAAGGACATTATCCAGTTTGCCACATCGGAACAGCTGACTGCACACGCAAATTCCATTGCAGTCCGTTTTGAGGAAGAGGACAAGGAGAACGAATAATGGCAAGAGAAGCACTGATCGAAAGAAACACAAAAGAAACGCAGATACGTCTGCAACTGAATATTGATGGAACAGGAAGTTCCGATATTGATACAGGCATTGGCTTTTTTGACCATATGCTGGACGGTTTTACGCGCCATGGACTGTATGATCTTACGCTGAGAGTCCACGGTGATCTGAATGTAGATGATCATCACACCATTGAAGATACAGGGATCGTCCTTGGAAACGCTATCCGTGAGGCAGTTGGCGACAAAAAAGGAATCAAACGTTACGGCAGCTGTATCCTTCCTATGGATGAAGTGCTTGTGCTCTGCGCAGTAGATCTTTCCGGAAGACCTTATCTTGGATGGGATGCAGCGTTTTCTACGGAAAAAATAGGAGATATGGCTACAGAGATGGTAAGGGAATTCTTTTATGCAGTATCCTATTCCGCAGCAATGAATCTTCACATCAAGGTTCTTTCCGGAGGAAACAGCCATCATGTGGCAGAGGCCATGTTTAAAAGCTTTGCGAAAGCCCTTGATGCAGCAACACAGTACGATTCCCGGATCACAGACGTGCTTTCTACCAAGGGAAGCCTCTGATACAGAAGGAGACCACTTATGAACAAACAGTTGATCCCATGCCTTTATCTTCATTCAGAAAAGGCGGTAACCGGATTTGGACAGAGAAATCTTTTCGGAGACGGAAATGTAGAAACACTTGCAAAATTTTACGGTGACAATGGGGCAGATGAGCTTCTGGTATTTGACTTTTCTTCCGCAGATGCAGAGCATGACCGTGCGATCGGAAAAATCCGTGATATCTGTCAGGTATCTGAGATCCCGGTGATCGCAGCGGGAAATATCAAACGTATGGAAGATGTAAAAAAGCTGATCTATGCGGGATGTGCCAAAGTTGTACTGAATTTTTCGAAAGAGAATAATATCAAGCTTCTGGAAGAAGTATCCCGGCGCTTTGGAAAAGAGCGTATGATGATCAGCATCTCTGATCTGAGAGAATTCACAGAAAATCAGGATCTGATCGAAACATATGCAGACACTGTTCTGGCTTTGGACACTGTCGAAAATGAAATTGCAGAGATTTCTCAGATTTCCATTGTTCTTCATACCGATGAAAACAGATCTGAGAACGTTCTGGAGCTTTTAGGAGAACCAGCTGTGTCCGGACTTTGCGGTGCTTATGTAAGCAGTCTTGAAAATGATCTGCATACATTTAAGGAAACCTGCGAAGAAGCCGGAATTCCGGTAAACACATATAAAAGTAATATTGCATGGTCGGACTTTAAATTAAACAGTGACGGAATGGTTCCGGTTATTGTCCAGGATTACCGGACGGATGAAGTACTGATGCTGGCCTATATGAATGAGCTTGCTTTTAACACAACATTGAAGCTTGGAAAAATGACATACTGGAGTCGCAGCCGGAATGAGCTCTGGACCAAAGGTCTGACATCCGGACACGTACAGTATGTAAAGTCTCTTACTATTGACTGTGATAATGATACGATCCTTGCCAAAGTGGAGCAGATTGGCGCAGCCTGCCATACAGGAAACCGTACCTGTTTCTTCAAACCGCTGCTGAAAAAAGAGTACGATGATACCAACCCACTTCACGTGTTCCAGAATGTGTATGATGTGATCACTGACCGAAAAGAACATCCAAAGGAAGGTTCCTATACCAATTATCTTTTTGATAAGGGAATTGACAAGATTTTGAAAAAAGTCGGTGAAGAATGCACAGAGATCGTCATTGCAGCCAAAAATCCAGATAAAGAAGAGATTAAATACGAAATTTCAGATTTTCTTTATCATATGATGGTACTTATGGTGGAAAAAGGAGTCAGCTGGGAAGAAATCACCAAAGAATTGGTAAAAAGATAAATTATATATCATTCAGGAAAAAAGCTTTTGTACGTCGGATCAGAATGAACGGTTACGAAAGCTTTTTTCTGTTTTCCCGGAATCTTAAAAGAATATGTACAATTTCGGTTAGGCATGATATACTTATCGTCAAAAGTGCGGAAATATAAAAAAGGAAAAGGGAAACAACCAATGATCAAAATTGATGACTGGGTGATTGAAAAAGGAGAGAAGGCACAGGGGAAAATTAAGATCACAGGATACGGCATAGCAATGCCGGCAACTGTGATATGCGGAGTGAAAGACGGACCGACGATACTGATCACAGCGGGAATACACAGTGCGGAGTATGTAGGAATCCAGGCGGCAATGGAACTTGCAAAAGAATTTCAACCGGAAGAACTGAAGGGAAATGTGATCATCGTTCCACTGGTCAATGTCAGTGGCTTTGAGCATCGCACCATGAGTCTGGTCTATGAGGATGGCAAGAACCTGAACCGCGTTTTCCCCGGAGATCCTGAGGGAACAGCTGCAGATCGTATTGCCTATGCTATAGTGACAAAGCTTTTTTCCATAGCAGATTATTATATCGACCTGCATAGCGGAGATGGGTTCGAACAGCTTCATCCCTATGTTTATTATGTAGGGGTTGTAGATGAAAAGACAGCAGAGAAATCATTACATATGGCACGGCATATCGGCGTAAAATATGTGGTCCGTTCCACAACCGCCACAGGTGGCGCCTACAATTATGCTTCTTCTCTTGGAATTCCAAGTATTCTCATCGAAAGAGGCGGACACAGCTACTGGACCTGGGAGGAAGTAGAACAGGATAAAAGAGACGTCCGTCACCTTGTTTTTCATCTCCAGGGAAAGAAATGTCATGGTCTGAAGCATTACCGTCAGATGCTTCTTGAAAATGTAGTCTATGAATATGCGCCGTATACCGGATGCTGGTATCCATCCAAGAAGCCTGGAGAGTACTTCTTTAAGGGAGAAGAATTGGGTGAACTGAGAGATTACTATGGAAATTTACTTTACACATCTATTGCAACTGAAAACGGAGTCGTACTTTATCAGACAGCCAGTCTGAACATTATTGAAGACGGACCAATGATCGCATATGCAGCGATCACGGAGACTCTGACCTGATAGTAAACAACCTTTTCAGAACGCTTCTGTCTGAAATCATATTGAAACAGTAAGAAAACCGGGTTTTACCATTTGCTATTCTATTTGTAAAAATAGCGAGGTAAAATCCGTGTTTTTTTAGCAGATCAGATAAATCCAATTGTCAAATCCCCCATGGGGGATATATACAATTCAAGCATCTTTAACAAAATTTATGAGTTTTCTAAAAATATAACATTTTTCCATAGACATAAACTATAGTTTTATCATATAATGTTTCAGTAATTTGACAGCATTTGCTGATTTTCACATCAGCCGTTGTAAGTTCTGAGAGGATTAATAGGGAAACCGGTGTAAATCCGGTACGATCCCGTCACTGTAAGGGGAAATCCTCAGACAAAGTACCACTGGTCGAGTGCGTGAGAAATAGACCGGGAAGGTGTCTGAGGGTAAGGATCCTAAGTCAGGAGACCTGCTTGCAATTGTTTTAAAATGATTCTTACGGAAGATAGGAAGCATATTTATTTTGTGTGCCCGTATTTCGTCACGGGCTTTTTTCGTGCAAATTTTCTAAAATTCCATGCATATTCTGCATATTAAGAATCCAATAGTTTCTTTTATCTAACTAAATTAAAACGGCAATGTTAAAATCGCATCAAATGAGGAAAGGAGTAAAACGTGACAAAGAAACAAGTAGGAAAAAGATTTCTCCAGATCATCATTGTATTATTTGGAATCAGCTTTTTCACATTTGGACTGACCTACCTGTCACCTGGTGATCCTGCGGAGATCATGCTGACAGAGTGTGGTAATCTTCCTACACCAGAGCTTCTGGAACAGACAAGACATGAGCTTGGCCTTGATCAGCCCTTTCTCGTGCAGTATGGTTCCTGGCTGAAGGGTGTTGTTACAGGAGATATGGGACAGTCCTATTCTTTCAAAATGCCGGTAACAGATAAACTGGTATCCTGTTTCTGGCCGACGCTGAGGATGTCGTTGCTGGCACTTCTGATGATGGTCATTATTTCCATACCGCTTGGAATCCTGGCCGCTGTATATCAGAACAAATTCCCGGATTATTTTGTGAGAGGAATTACCTTTGTGGGAGTATCTGTTCCAAGCTTCTGGCTGGGCCTGATCCTTCTCAGCATCTTTGGTGTTCAGCTTCGCTGGATCAATGTTGCAGGAGGCAGTACGGATTTTAAATCCATGATCCTCCCGGCGCTGACTCTTGCACTTGCCATGTCTGCAAAATATACCAGACAGGTAAGAAGTGCAGTGCTGGAGGAACTTCATCAGGATTATGTCACAGGTGCAAGAATGCGTGGAATCAAGGAAAGCGTCATTCTCTGGAAACACGTCCTTCCTAATGTTATGCTTCCGCTGGTAACGCTGTTGGGACTTTCCCTTGGAAGTCTTCTGGGAGGTACTGCAGTTGTAGAGATCATTTACAACTGGCCTGGAATGGGAAATATGGCAGTAAAGGCGATTTCCTGTCGTGACTATCCTCTTGTACAGGGCTATGTACTTTGGATCGCGATCCTGTACATGTGCATCAACCTGCTTGTGGATCTGTCCTATACTTATCTCGATCCAAGACTTAAGGAGGATAGATAATTGAAAAAGGTATTACGAACATTCAAAGAAAATAAACAGTTCACTCTTTTCTTCATTCTGGGTCTCGTGGTGATCGGAATTGCGATCTTTGCGCCGCAGCTCTCACCATATGATCCACTGAATGCAGTTATGACCGAATCACTGCAGGAGCCAAGCTCCGCTCATCCGTTCGGAACGGATAAGCTTGGACGAGATCTTCTTTCCCGTGTTATCTTCGGAACAAGAACCTCTCTGATCATGACCTTATGTCTGGTTGCAGTGATCTTTGTCATCGGTACATTTTTAGGAGTTATTGCCGGATATTTCGGCGGCGTTGTGGATGCAGTGATCATGCGTATCGCAGATATGATGATCTCCTTCCCTGGGCTTGTACTGGCCATTGCCATTGCCGGTATGCTTGGACCAAACCTGGTCAATGCCGTTATTTCCATTGCGGCTGTAAGCTGGACAAAATATGCCCGTCTTGCACGAAGTATGGTCTTGAAAGTCAAGAAGAGTCTTTACATAGAGGCAGCTATAGTAAACGGAACAAAGACCTGGAAAATTCTTCTTGTACACATTCTTCCCAACATGGTAACCCAGATGGTGGTAACTGCGGCAGCAGATATCGGAACTATGATGCTGGAGCTGGCTTCCCTTTCATTCCTGGGATTTGGTGCAACTGCGCCGACACCGGAGTGGGGACTGATGCTGAATGAAGGAAGAACCTACATGGCAAAGGCGCCATGGCTTATGATCTACCCTGGTATCGCTATCGTGATCTGTGTTGTTGTTTTCAACATGCTTGGAGACAGCATCCGTGATGTACTGGATCCGCGCCAGGATCAATAAAACAACTCTGTAACAAACCAACACCATATGATCAGTATATTATCTTTAGGAGGATGAAATGAGAAATAATGTAGTTAAAAAAGTGCTGGCTGCTACACTTGCATGTATGATGACTTTTTCCATGACAACAGTGGCTCAGGCAAAGGGTGACAAAAAAAGTGATAAGGAAATCACCATCGGAGTAACAAGCTTTGCAGATACACTGGAGCCGACAGAGCAGTATTTCAGCTGGGTTGTATCCCGTTATGCGATCGGCGAGTGTCTTACAAAATTCGATGAGAACGGTGAGATCGTTCCATGTCTTGCGGAAGAGTGGGAAAACAGTGACGATGGAAAAACATGGACCTTCAAGATCCGTGAGGGCGTAAAATTCTCCAACGGTGACGATATGACACCGGAGATGGTAAAAGCCTCCATCGAACGTACCGCTGAAAAGAGTGACCGTGTTCCGGAATTCTTTGATCTCGACAGCCTCGAAGTTGACGGACAGAACCTGATCTTCCATCTGAACAGAGCAAATGCAAACATGGCCGGATGCCTTGCAGACCCGCTGTTTCTGATCGTAGATACAAATGTAGATGATTCTACATTTGCCATGGAAGGACCGATCTGTACAGGACCTTACGCAGTAGAATCTTTCAGCCCGACGGATTCCTGTATCGTAGTAAAAAATGAGAACTACTGGGATGGAGAAGTTCCCCTTGATAAAGTTACACTGAAATGTGTGGATGACCAGACAACACGTTCCATGGCTCTTCAGACAGGTGAGATCGATATCGCTTACAACCTGAAAACAGAGAACCTGGTTGAGTTTGAGGGAAATGACAATTACGACATCCAGGAGCTTCAGTCTCTTCGTTCCACCTATGCATTCATGAACCAGAACGAGGATCATGCACTCAGCGATAAGGCTCTTCGCCAGGCACTTCTTCGTGGTCTTGACAAGGAAACATACTGCAACACTCTTCTCGAGGGTGGTGCAACAGCTGGTAAAGCACCGGTTCCTCCAACACTTGACTTTGGATTCGATGATCTGAAGGATGAGAATTCCTATGATCCGGACAGCGCAAAGAAGATCCTTGATGAGGCCGGATACAAAGATGTTGACGGTGACGGATTTGTAGAAACTCCTGACGGAGATCCTCTTGTTCTTGATTTTGTTATCTACACAAGCCGTGCCGAGCTTGGTGTATACGCACAGGCAGCACAGGCCAGTCTGAAGGAGATCGGTATCAACGTAAACCTGAACACAGTAAGTTATGAGACACTTCTTGACATGAGAGATTCCGGTCAGTATGACCTTCTGATCTGGAACGTGCTGGTAGCAAACACTGGAGACCCTGAGAACTACTTAAGAGAGAACTGGTACAGCTCCTCTGCAAACAATACTGCAGGATACAATAACCCGGAGGTTGACAAGCTTCTTGACGAGCTTGCGCAGACATTTGATGAGGACAAGAGAAAAGATCTCATCATCGATATTCAGCAGGATATCATGGATGATGCTGCAACTGTATTCTTTGGTTATGAGACAACCTACCTCTTCTCCAACAAAAAGGTAACAGGTGTTAAGATGTATCCGATGGATTACTACTGGCTGACAAAGGATATCACTCTTGCCGAGTAAAGGAGCGCTTATTTATGCTTGAGATCAAGGATCTTTCCGTTCAGTACGGAAAACAGGCACCTACCATTGAACATTTCAACCTTTCCATGAAGAAGGGGGAGATCATCAGTGTGGTAGGCGAGAGTGGAAGTGGAAAAACAACCGTGATCCGTGCTGTCCTCGGCGCACTTGCCGGAGGTGGCCGGGTCAGCACCGGAGATATTCAGTTTCACGGACATTCTCTGCTTTCCAATACAAAGGATGAATGGAGAAATTTAAGGGGTACCCGCATTTCCATGATCTTCCAGGACTGCGGCGGAACCCTGAACCCTATCCGTAAGATTGGAAGTCAGTATGTGGAATATATCTGTACACATACGGATATATCCAAAGCAGAAGCATGGAAGAAGGGATGCTCCATGCTTCAGAAAATGCGTCTTCCTGACGCGGAAAATATCATGAAAAGTTATCCTCACCAGCTTTCCGGTGGTATGCGCCAGCGAGTTGGTATTGCCATGGCCATGACTTTTAACCCGGAGCTGCTTCTTGCAGATGAGCCGACCAGTGCGCTGGATGTTACCACACAGGCACAGATCGTACGCCAGATGATGGAGCTCCGTGATGATTTCGGAACCGGTATCATCATTGTTACCCATAACATTGGCGTAGCAGCCTATATGGCTGATCAGCTTGTTGTTATGCAGAACGGAAAAGTTGTGGATCAGGGAACACGAGATGAGGTCATGGAGCATCCGACCAGTGACTATACAAAGAAACTGCTGGCTGCAGTGCCGGAAATGGAGGGACAGCGTTATGTTTAATGAATCCGATATCGTACTCAGTGCAAAACATATCGTAAAACAGTTCCCGGCTTCCGGCGGCAGAACTTTAACAGCCTGCAACGATGTGAACCTGAACGTTTATAAAGGAAAAACTCTGGGAATCGTAGGAGAAAGTGGCTGCGGTAAATCAACCTTTGTCCGCATGGTCATTTCTCTTGACAAGCCGACCAGCGGAGAGATCCTTTACCATGGAAAAAACCTCTCTGATCTTTCCAAAAAAGAAACCTGGCTGAACCGTCAGAACATGCAGATGGTATTCCAGGATCCGCTGGCGTCCTTTGACCCCAAAATGAAGATCGTGGATATTCTCACAGAACCCCTGATCAATTACGGAAAACTGAAAAGAAGCGAAAAGGAATCCAAGGCTAGAGAACTTCTGAAAATGGTAGAGCTTCCTGAAGATTTTACAGACCGCTATCCACATAACATGAGTGGCGGACAGCGTCAGCGTATCAGTATTGCCCGGGCACTTTCCCTGGAACCGGAGATCCTGGTGTGCGATGAGGCTACCTCTGCACTTGACGTTTCCGTACAGGAGTCCGTGATCCGGCTTCTGGTACGTCTCCAGAAGGAGAAAAACATCAGCATGCTTTTTATCTGCCATGACCTGGCTCTGATCCGTTCCTTTGCCCATCAGATTGCTGTCATGTACCTCGGGAATATCGTGGAGGTAATCCCGGGAGAGGATGTTACGGAAAAGTCTCTTCATCCATATACACAGGCTCTTCTGGGGGCACAGTTTTCCATTCATATGGATCAGAACAAAAAGATCGAGAGCATCGAAAGTGAGGCCCCCAGCCCTCTGGATGTTCCTCATGGCTGTCCATTCCAGAATCGTTGCGAACACTGCATGGAGAAATGCAGGACGATCCGTCCTGTGCTCACAGAAGTAGAGTCCGGACATGAAGTAGCCTGCCATTATGTAACGGAAAAATAAAGAAATGCACAAAACAGTATGATTTTTAAAAACTTTAAAGTACTGGGCATTCTGTTGTTGCTGCTTGCCGTTTTTACAGTTGGCGGAAAAAAGTTTCTGCTGCTGTCGAAGACGGAGATATCCAATATACAATAGGTGTTGTAGTATATAATCAAGACAGCCCGGAAATGAACATGTTCATGAATTATTACAGAGAATACATCGCGCTGACAGGTGGTTCCTCCGTAGGAAACTACATGCATCTTCAGAAAACGATCGGTGTTCTGAAAGCTCTGGCTGAGAAGGATGGGCTGACTTATTCCGAGGATGTTGAGAAGCTTGCATATACAGTGGAAGATGTGCAGAGGCGTATGGAAAAAAATAAACAGAGATTTTGAAAAAGAGCTGGGCCGCCTTATATGGTTCAGCCCTTTTTCTTCATATAAAATACTTTTTTATGTAAAAAAACGAAAAATCCTCTTTACTTTCTAAAGTTAATATAATAAAATCTATAAATATGTGTAAAACTGGTTTAAAAGCAGAAAGCATGGGGATGCATAAGCAAAATCCCTCATGTTTTGTGATTTTAAAGCAGAAACATGGAAGGGAGAGAAACAATGACAACAGCACATATTTGTATAATGGCAGCCATTATCGTCTATCTGGGTGCAATGATCTTTGTAGGTTATCTTTGCTCCAAGAACAATAATGACAGTTCTGATTTCTATCTTGGAGGACGAAAGCTTGGACCACTTGTCACAGCTATGAGTGCAGAGGCTTCTGACATGAGCAGCTGGCTTCTGATGGGCCTGCCGGGACTTGCTTATCTTACCGGTATTGCAGATGCAGGCTGGACAGCCATTGGCCTTGCGATCGGAACTTACGTAAACTGGAGGATCGTGGCAAAAAGAATCCGCCGCTACACACATGTGGCAGGAAATTCCATTACATTGCCATCCTTTTTCAGTAATCGTTACAGAGATGAGAAAAAGATCCTGCAGTCTATCGGAGCGATTTTTATCGTGATCTTTTTTATTCCGTATACAGCTTCCGGATTTGCAGCCTGTGGTAAACTTTTTGCAAGTCTCTTCGGTGTAAAATATCTGCCAGCTATGATCATCAGTGCACTGGTCATCGTTGGATACACCACACTGGGAGGATTCCTGGCAGCATCTACCACGGACTTTATCCAGAGTATCATCATGTCCATCGCTCTTGTGATCGTATTTGTATTCGGGATCAGCACAGCAGGTGGTATTGAAGCAGTTGCAGACCATGCAAGATCACTGCCCGGATATCTGACTATGTTTACTACATATGATCCAACAACCGGAACAGAACAGGCATATCCACTGCTTAATATCATTTCCATGCTTGCATGGGGACTTGGATATTTCGGAATGCCGCATATTCTTCTTCGTTTCATGGCGATCGAAGACGAAGAGAAGCTTACACTTTCCAGAAGAGTAGCAACTACATGGGTAGTGATCTCACTGGCAGTAGCAGTACTGATCGGTGTGGTAGGACTTGGAATGACAGCAGCAGGAGAGTTTGACCTTCTGGAAGGCTCCGCATCTGAGACAATTATCGTTCAGATCGCAGATCTTCTCAGTAAACATGGTGTAATTGCAGCAATCCTTGCAGGACTCATCCTTGCAGGAATCCTGGCATCCACCATGTCAACTGCAGATTCTCAGCTCCTGGCAGCATCCTCAGCAGTTTCTTCCGACCTTCTCGGAAGTATCCTGAAGGATAAAGAAACAAAAAAAGAAAGCATGGTAGCCGATAAGATCACGCTTCTTCTCATCGCAGTAGTAGCCATGTTTATTGCCCGCGACCCGAACAGCTCTGTGTTTACTATCGTATCCTTTGCCTGGGCAGGCTTCGGAGCCGTATTCGGCCCGGTGGTACTTCTGGCATTATTCTGGAGACGTTCCAACTGGCAGGGAGCCCTGGCAGGAATGATCTGCGGCGGTTCCATGGTATTTATCTGGAAATACGGAATCAGCACGCTCGGCGGCGCCTGGGGAATCTATGAACTTCTTCCCGCATTCCTGGTGGCTATTGCAGCAAACATCATCGTCAGCCTCATTACCAAGGCACCATCCAAAGAGATCACCGACGAATTCGACCTGGTAAACCAGAAATAAAATATTTTTCGATAATAGTCAATAATTCACACTGATACAAAACAAGCCCGATACAGATTGTAGTAAAGATATCTGTATCGGGCTTGTTATCTTTTTATTATTTAATAAATAAAGTCACACCGCCAAAGTTTTTCCCTCAAGCTTTTTTAACAACTGCTCCATTGTTAAATTCAACACCGGATGCCGAAGATACGGTGCAATCTCCACCATAGGCTTCAAAACAAAATCCCTGTTTTCCATATCAATATGAGGCACATGTAGTTCCACTGTATCAATGATCTCATTATCGTAAAACAGAATATCCAGATCCAGTGTCCTTGGTCCCCAGTGAATGATCCTTTTCCGGTCCGCAGCCTGTTCCAGCACATGCAGCCTGTCAAGAAGCTCCTCCGGAGAAAGCAGCGTCCGGACTCTTAAGGCTCCGTTGAGAAACTCATCCTGCTCCACATCCCCGTAAGGCTCCGTTACAAGATACTCGGAAACCTTTTCAACAACAATCTCTTTCATATCCCGAAGACCCTGGATCGCATTGTCCAGGTATTTCTTCTTATCCCCCATATTGGAACCAAAAGCAATATAAGCCGTATGCCAGCCTCGGGTAATTTCCACAGCAACGGTTTTCAGCGGAAGGCCTACCGGAGCCCAGGGCTTTTCAATACGGAGGGTGATCTTTTTAAGAAGAGGGAGTGAAAGCAGCAGCGTCTCTGCCAGATTCTCCACAGCAGCCTCCAGAAGTTTATAAGTATTTTTCTGAAGAAAATCGGTGATCATATGACTGACTTCTCCATAATTGATGGAAGCAGAAAGATCATCTGTCAGCCCTGCCGGACGTGTTTCTGTATACATAACAGCAGAAACAACAAATTTCTGTCCGAGAGCTGTTTCTTCCGGAAACACGCCATGGTTTGCAAAAATCTCAAGATCTCTGATTTCGATTTTATCCATCAGTTCCTCCTAACGTCCCAGAATAGCTTCTGTCATCTGGATGACGCGTTTATTTTCTTTGATGTCATGAACACGGACAAATGCACAACCCTTCATAACACCGATCACCGATGTGGCAAGAGTTCCCTCTACACGCTGATCTACAGGAAGATCAAGGGCAAGTCCGATCATGGATTTTCTGGAGGTACCAAGAAGCACCGGATATCCCAGCTTCCGGAAAAGCTCCAGATTATCCATGGTCATCAGGTTCATCTCATATGTTTTACCAAATCCGACACCAGGATCAAGGATGATCTTATCATCGGCAATACCGGCACGTTTGGCAATATTGACACATTCCTGGGTTTCTGCCAGCATATCCACAATAAAATTATTGTATTCAGTATTATCTTTGTTATGCATCAAACAGCAGGGAGCTTGATATCTGGCAATGACAGGAGCCATTTCAGGATCATATTTCAGTCCCCAGATGTCATTGATAAGATCTGCTCCGTGTTTCAGGGCTTCTTCCGCAACACATCCCTTATAGGTATCTACAGAGATGGGGATATCAAAACGCCCTTTTACTGCTTCGATAACAGGAAGAATACGCTCGATCTCCTCCTGTGCATCAACCGGTGTATGTCCCGGACGTGTGGATTCCCCACCGATATCAAGAATATCAGCACCTTCGGCGATCATAGCTTCTGTATGTTTCAGGGCATGATCCATATCGTTCCATTTTCCGCCATCTGAGAAAGAATCCGGTGTGACATTTAGGATACCCATAATATATGTTTTGTTTTTTACATCAAACTCACGATTTCCGATTTTCATGGAAAAACCTCCTAATATTGGATCGTCATATTTTTTTTAGCAGGAGACCAGTAACATTCCGGCTCTGCTTTACAGGAAAAACAGTTTCTGGAGCTTTTGTCCGCAGTATAGAGCAGTTTTCCAAGAACTGTCGGATCCGTCTGAGCTCTGTGACCACGTATTGCCGCAATGATTGCTTCCATTTCTTCCATAGAAAATCCAAGCTCGTTTAAGATCTGTCCTGCGATAGCAGCACCGGCCTCATCATGAGGAGTGCCATCTTCATACTGTCTGGCCCGTCCGATATCGTGAAGAAGGGCAGTACAGTAGATCAGTTCCTTTGAAACAGGAGCATTTTCCTCAAGTGCCCGGATATAGGCAAGGCGTGCCACATCCAAAAAATGCTCCGGTGTATGTCTGCAGAATTCACGGTCAGTCTCCAGAAGCTGAAGCTTATTAAGCTCATTCTGATAGAGCGGATGATTCCAGATCTGATTCACTCTGTCCATCAGTCCTTGACCATAGCAAGGAACTGTTTCTGAAGCTCCATATTTTCTTTAAATTCACCTCTGGTAACAGTCGTAACCGTTTTGCTTCCCGGCTTTTTGATCCCACGCATGGTCATGCAGGTATGCTCCGCTTCCAGCATAACCATGATTCCCTTAGGAGCGAGAACACGTTCCAGCGCATCTGCGATCTGCACAGTCAGACGTTCCTGGATTTGCGGTCTTCTTGCATACACATCAACGGTACGGGCCAGCTTGCTTAAGCCGGTAACCTTGCCATTTGGGATATATGCGATATGAGCTTTTCCGTAAAAGGGCATAAGATGATGTTCACACATGGAATAAAAGGTAATATCCTTTTCCAGAACCATTTCATTGTTCTCTACATGAAACTGTTTCTGAAGATGTTCATCCGCTTCATTATCAAGTCCGCCATAAATTTCCTCGCACATGCGGGCGATACGTTCCGGAGTTCCCTGCAGTCCCTCTCTGTTTACATCCTCGCCGATTCCCTCGAGAAGAAGCTTGATCGCCTCTTCAACTTTTGCTTTGTCTACCATAAATAACAACCTCCATTTGTTAAAAAAATCACGTTTTTCGGAGACTGTCTCTTTTATTTTTGCGCATAAAAAAAGATATCTCCAATTGTAATAGAACGTATGTCGAAAAAGCCCTACACAATATGAGATATTCTCTTATATTGCTGCAACGGGTGCGGATTTCATACCGTAAGACGTACTTTTCGTTCTGGCGACAACTCCCCATTCGCCAAACACTTGACGCATAAAATCCTATTTTGCATATCATTCATTTCACGGACAAGTATACCATATACTGATATAAGAAGAAAGGGAAAATGATAAAAAAATATCACAAAAATAGGGAATATGTTCTATGAATTATGCGATAGAATCTATGGATATGTCAGATTTTTGCAGATTATATTCCGACAAATATAAAAAGAATTACAAAGTAGAAAATCCCGGAACAGAAAACCGCTGTTCCGGGATCACAGAGCTGTTAATGACGTATCATTTTCATCAGATTCACAATTCTGTCAAGCTTAGCTGCCTCTGCCGGACTTTTCCCCATTTTCAGAACTTCTATGATAGTGGAGATCTCATCAGAGCTGAAATTTAAGCCCGCATTTTTTCCTTTAGAAGCTGCGCCCATGATAAAAGGCAGAAGTTCGGACGGATTTTTCCCCAATCCCTGATCTGCCAGACCCTGAAGCATGGAAAGCTTCTGAGGGTCCATTCCGGAAAGCCGGGGATTATTTTTCCAGTCATCACTCATGGATTCTCACCTCCTGACGAATCTTCATTCATGATCTGAAGCATCTGGATCGTAGCCATAAGACTGGTGATATGATCGATCTGACGGCGATTTTCTCCGCCACAGCACTTACGGATATCCTGCAGCATTTCCAGAGGATCGGTGCCGGAAAAACCGGTAGCCTGCAGATCGGCTGTTCTACGGCTGCTTTGAAAAAGCGACATGGTATTCCGAAGTTCCCGGACTTTCGTATACACAGATAAAAACCGCTGCCCGGAAGAAGGAAGGTACGGGATCATGGCTTTCAGCATCTGATCCTGGTCACTTTCCACCATTTCATCCAGAGCAGTACGTGCGATAGGCTCCTGTTCCATAAAAAAATCCTTTTTCCTGAAATCTATGAATTTGCAGAAAGAAATATGACAGAAACCTTCTCTGGTCATATTATATATAGAAGAAATTTTTCAAAGGAATGTGATTATGGAATCTGAAAAAAAACAGGAACTTGTCATTGATGGAAATTCTTTTTATGAAATAGATCTGAAATGTCTGGAAGAGAAAAAACAGAAACAGGAGGAAGCAAAAAAACGGCAGCAGAAAAGGCAGAGGAAATAACCTCTGCCTTTTCAAAAGATCAGCAGCAATTGTTGCAGCCGCATCCATTTCCGCACAAAAGCAGAAGAAGGATGATGATCCAACAGCTGTCGTTGCAGCCGTTGTTATTACAGCCACAGCCACTGTTGTTTCCACAGCAACACATCAGACAGATGATCCAAAGGATACAGGAGCAGCTGTTTCCACCGTTTCCAAACAGGGAATTTCCGCAGCCATTATTACAGCCACAGTTATTGTTACATCCACATCCTGTGCTACATCCGGAATCACAACCACATCCGCAATCACATCCACAATTGGTAGCCGCTAAGTCACTCATCGATAAGTCCTCCAGCAAATTTTATTTACACTTCATCATATGGCAGGAGTCCGTCCACAGTTACAAAAAAGTTGACAGTGTTTATTCATTACGATATAATAAACGAAATGTAACATTTTTGTAATTTTTGAGACAAACTAGCTTTTATATCTAAAACAGGAAATGGGGAAAATTATGAAGAGTTTCAGAACAAAAAAATGGCTGAAGGGTCTGATGCTTGCCATGCTGCTGATCGTGGGAAGCACAGTTTTTTCTGCTTCTGCAAAAGAGGTACAGGCTGCCACTGCAGGCTTTAAAACTATCGATGGAAAAACATACTACATAAAAAGTGATGGGAGCAAGCAGAAAGGCTGGATGACCCTGGGCGGATACAAGTACTACTTTAACACAAAGACCGGAGTACAGGTAAAGGGCTGGATGAAGGTCAATGGCAAATATACCTACTATTTTACAAAAGGCAAGGGTGTTATGGCAACCGGCTGGATGACAGATTCCAAAGGCCATAAGCGCTATTTCAATCCCAAAACAGGTAAGCTTACCACAGGCTGGGTAAACTGCAGCAAGGGAAGGAAACGTTATTTCACAAAAGGCGGAGGCATTATGGCAACCGGCTGGCTCACCAACAGCAAAGGGCAGAAACGTTATTTTTACAAAACTTCCGGTTATATGGCAACCAAATGGGTAAAAAACAAATCCAAAAATATCAGCTACTATTTTGCCACCAGTACCGGTTATATGTATACTGGTCTGAAGACGATCAATCAGAAGAACTATTATTTTAAATCCAACGGTGTCATGGCAGTAAGTACCTCCGTGACAGTGAATGGAATTACATACTCCATCGCAGCAGACGGAGTGGCCACTGCGAAGACTACCAAACCAAATCTAAATGTCAGCAATGGAGATGTCAAAGTTTACGATACCAAAAACAGCAGATATTACACTATGGTAAAAGAATATAAGAGCCATCCTGGAATAGCCAACGGCAAGACATCCGATGAAGCACTGCTGGCCGCACTTTGCGAATCGGAGGCAGGCGATCAGGGCAAGATCGGAATGGAAGCAGTAGCACTTTGTGTTCTGAATCGTACGATCAAATCAGACAAGGAATTTCCATCTACGATACGAGGTGTGATCTATGAGAATATCGGAAGCAGCACAACCCCACAGTATTCTGTAGTGCGGAACGGGGCCCTTCTCAAACGTCTCAATGGTCAGTTTGAAAATCGTACTCTTGCTTATCAGGCTGCAAGAGAAGCAATGACTATTTTCAATAAACATGTCACTTCCGGCAAAGCCAGAACACTCAGCGGATTTAAACAGAAAGATTTTAATTATATGTATTTCATGATGACCAGCTATTTCTGGAACCAGAATCTGAATTTCAGCAAAGTGAAATATGAAACTTATAAAGGCCATACATTTTTTGTAGACTGGGTATAAGCAACATAGTCTCCGGCAGTAAACTTTGAACAAACAGGCGTATGGACATAAAATTGAAAATTTAAGGAGAAGCAAATATGCAGGTAAAAATCTATACGGATGGTGCAGCCCGGGGAAATCCGGATGGACCGGGAGGCTACGGAGCAGTTCTTCAGTACATCGATACCAAAGGCCAGTTACATGAACGTGAACTGTCCAGAGGCTACAAAAAAACCACAAACAACCGGATGGAACTGATGGCAGCCATCGTAGCACTGGAAACACTGAACCGCCCCTGCCAGGTGGATCTGTATTCCGATTCCAAATATCTGGTAGATGCTTTTAATCAGCACTGGATCGATTCCTGGCTGAAGAAAAACTGGAAACGTGGAAAAAACGAAGATGTGAAGAACGTAGATCTCTGGAAACGCCTTTTAAAGGCCAAGGAGCAGCATCAGGTAAGCTTCCACTGGGTTAAGGGACATGCAGATAATCCGTTAAATGAACGGTGTGATCAGCTTGCCACATCAGCGGCAGACGGCAATGACCTTTACGTAGATGAAGGAATAAATGGCTTACAGAAATAAAAGTTCCACTTATCACTCACAGAAAACCCGAAACATACCGCGCGAATTTATGCGATCTGCGTAAATTCTGTGCATCGCGAAGCGTGTTACTGAGAACAGAGTAAAAAGTAACATTCTGCCACTTTAAGTTGTCAAAGCAATATTAAAATTTCTTGACAAACAAAAAAGCAGTTTGTATACTTCATATAGTATAGTAAAAGGCTTGGAAGGGAAAAAGTAGCTTGAGGAAAACCCCACAGAGAGCAGCCGGCAGGTGAGAGGCGCAGGGTAGAACTTTTGTGAATACATCCCGGAGCTGCGCACCGAATCGGGACTTGATACTGTAAATTATAAACTTTATAATAATAGCGTATTATAGATAGGCTGCGACGGAATGGCACCCGTTATTGTGCTGAAGTGGTTTTATATCTTGATATATATGGATATAACGGGATGTAGATTCACTTTATGAGGCAGGAAATGCGAGTTTTCTGTAAATTTAGGTGGTAACGCGGGACCCGGTTCTCGTCCTAAACGGACAGGAACCGGGCATTTTTTATATGACTATACAGGAGGAAAGAACAATGACAGTTTGGGAAGAACTGAAAGCACGTGGCCTGATCGCACAGGTTACAGACGAAGACGAGATCAAAGAGATGGTAAATAACGGGAAAGCCACATTCTATATTGGCTTTGACCCTACAGCAGACAGCCTTCATGTAGGTCACTTCATGGCTCTTTGCCTGATGAAGAGACTGCAGATGGCAGGAAACCGTCCGATCGCCCTTCTCGGCGGCGGAACAGGAATGATCGGTGACCCGTCCGGAAGGACCGATATGCGTCAGATGCTGACAAAAGAAACCATCCAGCACAATATTGACTGCTTCAAGCAGCAGATGAGCCGTTTCATCGATTTCTCTGATGGAAAAGCTCTTATGGTAAACAATGCTGACTGGCTTATGAACCTTAACTATGTAGAGCTTCTCCGTGAGGTAGGTGCTCACTTTTCCGTAAACCGTATGCTGACAGCAGAGTGCTACAAACAGCGTATGGAGCGAGGCTTAAGCTTCCTGGAATTTAACTACATGATCATGCAGAGCTACGACTTCTACATGCTGTACCAGAAATACGGCTGCAACATGCAGTTCGGTGGCGATGACCAGTGGAGCAACATGCTTGGCGGTACCGAGCTGATCCGCCGTAAGCTTGGCAAGGATGCCTATGCCATGACCATCACACTGCTTCTCAATTCTGAGGGCAAAAAGATGGGAAAAACACAGTCCGGAGCTGTATGGCTTGATCCGAATAAGACATCCCCGTTCGATTTCTACCAGTACTGGAGAAATGTAAACGATGCTGACGTTATCAAATGTATGCGTCTTCTTACTTTCCTTCCTCTTGAGGAGATCGACGAGATGGCCAAATGGGAAGGCAGCGAGCTGAACAAAGCCAAGGAGATCCTTGCATACCAGCTGACAGAGCTTGTACACGGTGAGGAGGAAGCCAAGAAAGCACAGGAGGGTGCCCGCGCACTGTTCTCAGGTGCAGATACTTCTCATATGCCTACAACAGAGCTTTCAGAGGAAGATTTTGACGAGGAAGGAAAAATCGACCTGATCACACTTCTTATAAAAGCAGAGCTGGTACCAAGCCGTTCCGAGGGTCGCCGTGCGATCCAGCAGGGTGGTGTATCCATCGATGGTGAGAAGCTCACCGATATTTACCATACGGTTGAGAAGGATGCTTTTGCAGGGGACGGGATCGTTCTGAAACGAGGCAAGAAAAAATTCAAAAAGATCTGTGTAAAATAATTTCCCATATCTGTGACATTTCCGGGATAAAGCTACGGCATTCCGGAAATGCTGACAGGTAGGGTTGACACAAGGAGGATAACAACATGAAAAAGTACGGAGTGAACGAACTTCGTAAGATGTTCCTTGACTTTATGGAGAGCAAGGGCCATCTTGTAATGAAAAGCTTTTCCCTGGTTCCTCAGGGAGATAAGAGTCTTCTGCTGATCAATGCAGGTATGGCTCCGCTGAAACCATATTTTACAGGTGCTGAGAAGCCGCCAAGAACAAGAGTGACAACCTGCCAGAAATGTATCCGTACCGGAGATATCGAAAATGTAGGTAAAACCGCACGTCACGGTACTTTCTTTGAAATGCTTGGTAACTTCTCTTTTGGTGATTACTTCAAAAAAGAAGCCATCCACTGGTCCTGGGAGTTTCTTACTGAGGTTGTAGGGCTTGATGCAGACCGTCTCTACCCATCCATTTACCTGGATGATGATGAAGCCTTCAATATCTGGAACAAAGAAGTAGGGATTCCGTCTGAACGTATTTTCCGTTTCGGAAAAGAGGATAACTTCTGGGAGCATGGCGCAGGTCCATGCGGTCCATGCTCTGAGATCTACTATGACCGTGGCGAAAAATACGGCTGTGGTAAACCCGGATGTACGGTAGGCTGCGACTGCGACCGTTACATGGAAGTATGGAACAACGTTTTCACACAGTTCGAGAACGATGGAAACGGAAACTACACAACCCTGAAACAGAAAAACATCGATACCGGTATGGGACTTGAGCGTCTTGCTGTAGTTGTTCAGGATGTTGATTCTATTTTTGATGTAGATACAATTTGTGCACTTCGTAATCTTGTATGCGAGATTGCACATAAAGAATATGAGAAAAACTATGCAGATGACGTTTCCATCCGTCTGATCACGGACCATATCCGTTCCGCAACATTTATGATCTCCGATGGAATCATGCCAACCAATGAGGGACGTGGATATGTTCTCCGCCGTCTGATCCGCCGTGCAGCACGTCACGGACGTCTTCTTGGCATCGAGGGAACTTTCCTTGCAAAATTAAGTGCACAGGTGATTGAGAGCTCCAAAGCCGGATATCCGGAGCTTGAGGAGAAGAAAGAGTTCATCTTCCGTGTACTGACAAATGAGGAGAATCAGTTCAACAAAACTATCGATCAGGGACTTCGTATCCTTTCCGACATGGAAGAGGATATGAAAAAAGCAGGTGAAAAGACTCTTTCCGGTGACAACGCATTCAAGCTTTATGATACGTACGGATTCCCTCTTGACCTTACAAAAGAGATCCTTGAGGAAAAAGGCTACGGCATTGACGAGGAAGGCTTCCAGAAAGCAATGGAGGAACAGAGAGTCAAGGCACGTACTGCCCGTGAAGTAACCAACTATATGGGTGCAGACGCAACCGTATACGATGATATTGATGTAAACGTAACAACAGAATTCGTCGGCTACGATCATCTTACCTTTGATTCCAAGGTTACTGTCCTTACCACAGAAACAGAGATCGTAGATTCTCTCACAGAGGGACAGAAGGGTACCGTATTTGTAGAGCAGACTCCTTTCTATGCAACAATGGGTGGACAGGAAGGTGATACCGGTGTGATCGAGACTGCAAACGGTAAATTTGTTGTTGAGGACACCATCAAACTCCGCGGCGGTAAATTCGGCCACGTAGGACATATGGAATCTGGTATGATTTCCTCAGGTGAGACAGTATCCCTGAAGGTAAACGAAGAAGCAAGAAAAGATACCGAGAAAAACCACAGTGCAACACATCTTCTTCAGAAAGCACTGAAAACCGTTCTTGGTTCCCACGTAGAGCAGAAGGGTTCTCTGGTAACTCCGGACAGACTTCGTTTTGACTTTGCTCATTTTCAGGCTATGACAGCAGAAGAACTCCAGGCAACAGAAGAGCTTGTAAACAAAGAGATCCAGGCAGGTCTTGATGTTCATACAGATGTCATGGATGTGGAAGAAGCCAAGAAATCCGGAGCAATGGCTCTCTTTGGTGAGAAATATGACCAGAAGGTACGTGTAGTATCCATGGGAGACTTTTCCAAAGAGCTCTGTGGTGGTACTCATGTAAAGAATACAAGCTCCATCATGCTCTTTAAGATCGTGTCCGAATCCGGTATCGCAGCTGGTGTACGCCGTATTGAGGCACTTACCGGCAAAGCAGTTATCGAATACTACAGAAAGCAGGAAGAGCTTCTCCATGAGGCTGCAAAAGCATTAAAGGCCAATACAGCCGAGGTTGTAGAAAAAATCAGTCACCTGCAGGCTGAGGTAAAGGCTCTTCAGAGCGAAAATGAATCCCTCAAGAGCAAAGCTGCCCAGAGTGCACTTGGCGATGTCATGGATAAAGTCGTTGAAGTAAACGGCGTAAAACTCCTTGCAGCCAAAGTTGAGGGCGTTGACATGAACGGTCTCAGAGACCTGGGTGATAAATTGAAAGAGCAGCTTGGCGAAGGTGTTGTCCTTCTTGCAGCAGTAAACGACGGCAAGGTTAATCTTCTTGCAATGGCAACGGATGCAGCTCAGAAAGCAGGCGCTCATGCAGGAAACCTGATCAAAGCAGTGGCAGCGATCGTTGGCGGTGGCGGCGGCGGACGTCCGAACATGGCACAGGCCGGCGGAAAGAATCCGGAAAAAGCCCAGGAAGCTATGGACGCAGCAGCAGGAATCCTTGAAAAACAGCTCACAAAATAACAAAGTTGTGCGTGATTTACAGTTTTGACATTTTTTTCATAAAAATCGAAAAAGATGTTGACGAAAGCACTTGTTATGCTATATAATAACACTCGTGCAAGAAAAATACCCAGACAGTTGTATTTTAGCACAATCTACAACTGGAGGGAGGTTAGGTGTGAGTCTATGTCAAACGTTATCGTAAAAGAGAACGAGACTTTAGATAGCGCTCTTCGCAGATTCAAGAGAAGCTGTGCTAAGGCGGGAATCCAGCAGGAAATCCGTAAGAGAGAGCATTACGAGAAGCCAAGCGTTCGTCGTAAGAAAAAATCTGAAGCCGCAAGAAAACGTAAATATAATTAATTGTGCGCAAAAATCCCTGGCTGTATGGTCAGGGATTTTTAATTAAATAGAAACAGGAACGTTTGACGAAGGAAAGAAATATGAATTTGTTTATTAAACTGATTATCAAACCATTGCGATCGCTCCTTAAATTATTATTTAATCGAATTTTTTATGTAGCTCTGGCTCTTGTTGTGCAGCTGGCATGGCTGCTGATCGCCCTTTTCCGGCTTATGGAATATTCCAGATGGGTGACGATCGGAATGCAGGTCATAGGTTTTCTGGTTGTTCTTTGGATCGTAAATAAAAAGATCAACCCATCTTATAAGCTCGCCTGGACGATGCTGATCCTTATTTTTCCGGTATTTGGTGTTTCCCTGTACCTTCTTTTCGGTAAGTCACGGATCGGCGCTGTAATGGAGCAGCATTATCAGAATCTTATTGATGAAACTGCTGAATACCTGGAAGGCTCAGAGCTCACAAGAAAACGTTTAAACGAAGACGACCGTTCCATGAGGATCCAGTCGGATTACATCTGGCAGTATTCAAGATATCCGGTTCACGAGAATACCACAGCAGAGTATTTTCAGGTAGGAGATGATATGTTTCCGGTTCTGGTGCATGAACTGGAGCAGGCAAAGCATTTTATTTTTATCGAATATTTCATCATAAATGACGGGGTAATGTGGCAGACGATCCTTAATATCCTTGAAAAAAAGGCTAAAGAAGGAGTGGATGTCCGACTGATCTATGATGGCTTCGGCTGCCTTACCACATTGCCATACAAGTATGATCAGGAGATGCGCCGGCGAGGAATCAAATGCGAAGTATTCAACCGGTTCCGTCCGATTCTTAATATAATCCAGAATAACCGTGACCACCGTAAGATCTGTGTGATCGATGGCTGGACCGGTTTTACCGGCGGCATCAACCTGGCTGACGAATATATCAATCAGCGAAAACGGTTTGGCCACTGGAAGGATACAGCCGTTATGCTGAAAGGAGAAGGCGTCTGGAATATGACAGCTATGTTCCTGTATATGTGGGGAATCGTTACCAGAACAGATACTTCTCTTGATTTCGGAAATTATGTTCCGCACAGGTGGCACCCCAACGAATTTCCGGGAAACGGTTATGTCCAGCCATTCTGCGATTCCCCCCTGGACGATGAGATCGTAGGAGAGAACGTTTATCTTAATATTATCAATCGCGCCAAAAACTATGTTTATATCTGCACACCATATCTGATCATAGATAATGAGATGATGACCGCCCTGTGCCTCGCTGCAAAAAGCGGTGTAGATGTCCGGATCATGACACCAGGTATCCCGGACAAAAAAATGGTCTTCCTGCTGACACAGTCTTATTATAAGCAGCTTCTGGAAGCAGGTGTAAAGATCTACGAATACCAGCCGGGATTTTTACATGCAAAATCTTTTGTCTGTGATGACAAAGTAGGCGTCGTAGGAACCATAAATCTGGATTACCGAAGCCTTTATCTGCATTTTGAAGATGGTGTCTGGATGTATAAGAATGATGTGATCCTGGACATCCGGGATGATTTTACAGAAACCCTGGAGTACTGTGATCCCATTGATCTGGCATTCTGCCAGAAGAGAAATATTGTGGTACGTGCCATTCAGAACGTACTGAGAGTTTTTGCACCGCTATTATAAAAACTCTTTGACAGACAACTGTAAATTCTGTATGATATATCAGACGTGAGTTCAATGCTCCCGTCTGATATTGTCTAAAGAAAAATAATTTATAGATACATATGAAATTTTTAGTTATTGGAGGAATTGATTTGAGCCAGAACAAAGAAACAGAGATCCAGCTTCAGTACATTGAAAAATGTAAAGAGCTTCTTGCCAAAAGCAGTACGAAACATCCCACCTTCCACATCCAGAACGAAGGATGCCAGATGAACTCCATCCAGACAGAGTCTATTGCGGCCATCATGGAAAAAATGGGATATGAAATGGTAGATACCGAGGATGCTGATGCAGTTGTATTTAACACCTGCACAGTCCGGGAAAATGCCAATCAGAAGATCTATGGACATCTTGGACATTTAAAGAGCATCAAACGGGAGCACCCGGATATGAAGATCGTACTGTTCGGATGTATGATGCAGGAGCATCACGTAGTGGAAAAGATCCGCAAGGATTATAAATATGTAAATCTTGTATTCGGAACCCATAATATCCACAAATTCCCGGAGCTTTTTTACCGGACGCTGCAGACCGACGACCAGATCATTGATATCTGGAAGGAATCCGATGAGATCGTAGAGGGCATGCCAACTTCCCGCAAATACTCCTTCAAAACAGGAGTCAGCGTAATGTTTGGCTGCAATAACTTCTGCAGCTACTGCATCGTTCCTTATGTCCGCGGCCGCGAAAAGAGCCGCGAGCCACAGGCCATCATCCGCGAGATCGAGGAACTGGTCGCAGATGGCGTTACTGAGATCATGCTTCTTGGTCAGAATGTAAACTCCTACGGAAAAACTCTGGAAACACCGGTAACCTTTGCAGAACTTCTGAAAGAAGTGGAAAAGATCGAAGGGCTGAAGCGTATCCGTTTTATGACTTCCCATCCGAAGGACCTGTCCGATGAGCTGATCCAGACCATGGCAGAGAGCCAGAAGATCTGTCACCATCTGCATCTTCCGCTGCAGTCCGGAAGCAGCAGAGTCTTAAAGGAAATGAACCGCCGTTACGACAAGGAGAAATATCTGGAGCTGGTAGATAAGATCCGTAAGGCAATCCCGGATATTTCGCTGACAACAGATATCATGGTCGGATTTCCGGGAGAAACAGAAGAAGATTTCCAGGAAACACTGGATGTTGTAAGAAAAGCAAATTATGATACTGCCTTCACATTTATTTATTCCAAACGAAGCGGAACCCCTGCAGCCGGCATGGAAAATCAGGTGCCGGAGGATGTGGTAAAAGACCGTTTTAGCCGTCTTCTTACCCTGGTGCAGGAAAAGGGCCGGGAAAATTCCTCCCGTTTCCAGGGAACCATTCAGGAAATCCTGGTAGAAGACGAAAACCGGGAGAAGGGTACTCTTACAGGTCGTACCCAGCATAATCTCTTGGTTCATTTCCCAGGAGAAAAAGATCTCATCGGCAAATATGTAAAAGTAAGCCTGGATACCTGCAAGGGATTCTATTATTTCGGACATATCGTGGAAGAGTAGAATTATCGACAAGTCCCCACCCACTGCTTATTGTTTTTCGCAACCCCGTTGGGGACTTACCTGATTTGGCTAATTATAAGTTTATATTACCCGCTCATTGCCATTATCGGATGAGCGGGCTTTTTTATTATAAAAATACTGTTTCTATTGACAAATACCCCATGAGGGTATATATTATTCCATATATAGAGGATACCCCATGAGGGTATTTATGAGAAAGGAGAGACAGCCTATGTCTGAAAAGAAAGCCTGTCCCTGCTGTTGTAAAAAACACACTGCACGTTCAGAGGAGGAGAAAAAAAAGCTGATCAACCGTCTGAAACGTATTGAAGGCCAGATCAGAGGCATTATAGGAATGATGGAGAATGATGCCTACTGTAACGATATCCTGATCCAGTCCGCTGCAGTCAATGCTGCAGTGAATGCGTTTAATAAAGAGCTGCTTGCCAGCCACATCCGCACCTGCGTTGCCCGGGATATCCGGGAAGGTAAGGATGAGACCATTGATGAGCTGGTAGCAACCCTCCAGAAGCTGATGAAATAAAGGGACAAACTGGATTTTAGGAGGTACTGAAAGAAAATGGAACAATATAATGTAACTGGTATGAGCTGCGCCGCCTGCTCTGCCCGTGTGGAAAAAGCCGTATCGAAAGTTCCGGGGGTGAATAGCTGTTCCGTCAGTCTTCTGACCAACTCCATGGGAGTTGAGGGAACCGCTTCATCCGGCGAGATCATTGCCGCAGTGGAAGCCGCCGGATATGGTGCATCTTTAAAGGGCGGAGCTGCCGGAGCGAAGATTTCCATGTCTGCGGCAGAAGAAGCGCTGGAAGATCATGAAACTCCGATTCTAAAGAGACGTCTTATCACATCCGTAGGATTTTTGCTAGTGCTGATGTATTTCTCCATGGGGCACATGATGTGGGGATGGCCACTGCCGAAATGGTTTGACGGCAATCACGTAGCCATGGGACTGGTACAGCTGCTCCTGGCTGGTATCATCATGGTGATCAACCAGAAATTTTTCATCAATGGATTTAAGAGTCTGTGGCGCCGTTCCCCAAATATGGATACTCTGGTAGCTCTTGGCTCCATGGCATCCTTCCTGTGGAGCGTCTATGCACTGTTTGCCATGACAAGAGCACAGGCAGACGGAGATTCTGCTGCAGTTATGAATTACATGATGGATTTTTATTTTGAATCTGCAGCCATGATCCTGACACTGATCACCGTAGGAAAAATGCTGGAGGCCCGTTCTAAAGGAAAGACAACGGATGCGCTTAAAAGCCTTATGAAGCTGGCACCCAAAACTGCGGTTGTGGTACGAAAGGGACAGGAACTTACCGTTCCTATTGAGCAGGTTCAGAAAGGAGAAACCTTTGTCGTCCGCCCGGGAGAGAATATTCCGGTGGACGGAGTGATCCTGGAAGGAACCACAGCAGTCAATGAATCCGCACTGACCGGCGAGAGTATCCCGGTTGATAAAGAAACCGGAGATATGGTTTCTGCGGCAACTGTGAATCAGTCCGGATTTATCAAATGCGAAGCGACCAGAGTGGGAGAGGATACCACCCTTTCCCAGATCATCAAAATGGTCAGTGACGCGGCAGCCACCAAGGCACCGATCGCAAAGATCGCAGACCGTGTTTCCGGCGTGTTTGTACCGGCAGTGATCACAATCGCAGTGATCACAACGATCATCTGGCTTCTTGCAGGACAGACCTTCGGTTATGCTCTGGCAAGGGGGATTTCCGTTCTGGTCATCAGCTGCCCCTGCGCACTTGGCCTTGCAACACCGGTTGCCATTATGGTCGGCAACGGTATGGGTGCCAAAAACGGAATCCTTTTCAAAACAGCCGTTTCCCTGGAGGAAGCAGGAAAAGTTCAGATTGTCGCACTGGATAAAACCGGAACCATTACAAGCGGTCAGCCGGAGGTAACAGATATTCTTCCGGCAGAGGGAATCACAGAAACAGAGCTTCTCACGCTGGCCTGTGCACTGGAGAAAAAAAGTGAACATCCACTGGCAAAGGCAGTTCTCAAAAAAGCCGAGGAAGAGAACCTTGCCACAGGTGAAGTAACCGGCTTCCAGGCACTTCCGGGAAACGGACTTTCCGCTATACTTGGAAGTGACAAACTGACAGGCGGAAGCATGAAATTTATCAGCAGCCAGACAAAGGTTTCCGCAGACCTTAACAGGAGAGCCGAGCAGCTTGCAGAGCAGGGAAAAACGCCCCTTCTTTTCACACGAAACGGTAAACTTCTGGGAATCATCGCAGTTGCGGATGTGATCAAGGAAGACAGTCCCCGTGCAGTAAAAGAGCTTCAGAACATGGGAATCCGTGTAGTTATGCTTACCGGTGACAATGAGCGTACCGCAAAAGCCATCGGAGCTCAGGCAGGAGTTGACGATGTGATCGCAGGAGTTCTTCCGGATGGAAAAGAAAGTGTGATCCGCGCTCTGAAGGAGCAGGGAAAGGTTGCCATGGTCGGTGACGGTATCAACGACGCGCCGGCACTTACAAGAGCCGATATCGGAATTGCCATCGGTGCAGGAACAGATATTGCCATTGATGCGGCAGATATCGTTCTGATGAAGAGCCAGTTAAGCGATGTTCCAGCGGCAGTACGTTTAAGCCGCGCCACACTTCGGAATATCCATGAGAATCTTTTCTGGGCATTTTTCTACAATATAATCGGCATTCCCCTTGCAGCAGGTGTCTGGATCCCGCTTTTCGGATGGACCTTGAATCCGATGTTCGGAGCTGCGGCCATGAGTCTTTCCAGCTTCTGTGTTGTAACAAATGCACTGCGTCTGAATCTGTTTCAGATCCACAATGCAGCAAAAGACAAAGAAATCAAAAATCCGGTAACATTACACATCAGTCATGATGAAAATATAAAAGAAGAAAAGGAGAACAAAACAATGGTAAAGGTAACGGTCAATGTAGAAGGAATGATGTGCGGACACTGTGAGGCACACGTAAACAAAGCCATCCAGGCAGCTTTCGGAGCAGAAGACGTAGTTTCTTCCCACGAGAACGGAACAACTGTATTCTCTGTACCTGAGAAGGTTGACGAGGCAAAGGTTGAAGAAGTGATCAAGGAAGCCGGTTACGAGTTTAAGGGAATCACCCAGGAATAAACCGGATTTTTAAACCACATATTTGCCAAATGGCCAAAAGAAACAGTTCTGTAAAAGCGGAGCTGTTTCTTTTGGCTCATACAGAAAAAATTTTCCACTTCTATAAATCCGGCTAATATCTTTATAGTTTATTCTGAAAAAGCAGGATTATCCGCCAAATTGGTTTTTATTTTCAATTCTCTTATGCTATACTGATAGCGATTATGGATATAGGAACGATAACAGAAATCGTTAACATCATAGTAGTAGAGAGGAGCGCATTATGAGCGGATTTTTTGGAGTAGCATCGAAGGATGACTGTGTACTGGAGCTTTTTTACGGAGTGGATTACCATTCTCATCTGGGAACACGCCGCGGAGGTATGGCTGTTTACGGAGAACATGGATTTGACCGTGCCATCCACAACATTGAGAACACGCCTTTCCGTACAAAATTTGACGGAGATGTGGGTTCCATGAAGGGAAATATGGGAATCGGATGTATTTCTGATTATGAGCCTCAGCCCCTTCTGTTCAGTTCCAGGATCGGCAGCTTTGCCCTCACTTTTGTGGGAAAGATCAATAATTACGATGAACTTCTGCAGCAGCTGTATGATACGACCAAGGTACATTTTCAGGAGATGACCAACGGAACAGTCAATGTGACCGAACTGATCGCTGCACTGATCTGTGAAAAGGACAATTTTGTGGAAGGTATCCAGTACGTACAGGGACTGATCGACGGCTCCATGACTCTGCTTCTTATGACAAAAGACGGAATTTATGCAGCCCGTGACAAGATGGGCAGAACTCCTGTGGAAATTGGCCACAAAGAAGGGTCATACTGTATTTCCTTTGAAAGTCATGCCTATATCAACCTTGGATACGAAGATTATAAAGAACTTGGCCCCGGAGAGATCGTATTCGTAACAGCCGACGAAGTTAAAACTCTGGTTGAGCCCGGAAAGAAAATGAAGATCTGTTCCTTCCTCTGGGTTTACTACGGATATCCGACAGCCTCTTATGAAGGTGTAAATGTAGAGGAGATGCGCTACCGCTGTGGAAGCATGCTTGCAAAGAGAGACGGCGATTCCGTGCACCCGGACATTGTAGCCGGTGTTCCGGATTCCGGCATTGCCCATGCCATCGGATACGCCAATGAATCCGGCATTCCTTACGCAAGACCATTCATTAAATATACACCAACCTGGCCCAGATCTTTTATGCCGACCAATCAGAACCAGCGTAACCTTATTGCCAAAATGAAACTGATCCCGGTACGTGCGCTGATCAAGGATAAAAAACTTCTTCTCATAGACGATTCCATCGTACGTGGCACCCAGCTTCGCGAGACAACCGAATTTCTGTACCGCAGCGGAGCCAAAGAGGTTCATGTCCGTCCTGCCTGCCCGCCAATCATGTACGGCTGCAAATATTTAAACTTCTCCCGTTCCAAATCTGAGATGGAGCTGATCACCCGTCAGGTGATCGAGAAGAGAGAAGGCCCCAACTGTCCGCAGGAAGTTCTGGATGAATATGCAGATCCACATACAGAGAAATACGAGCAGATGGTACAGGATATCTGCAAGATGCAGAATTTTACAACTCTCCGTTATCACAGACTGGATGATCTTCTGGAATCCATTGGGATCGATCCTTGTAATGTATGCACATATTGTTTTAACGGTAAAGAATAAAAAATGTTTTGAAAATAGAGCTGCTGTTTCAGATGAACCTCCTTAACTCCCGGTTGCATTTTGGATATCTGCGGCTTATAATAAATGCGGATATATCTTTTGTGATATATCCGCGTTTTTTATATCAGTTTTTTATGTCATGGGAAATTATTTCGTAATGTTCCAATGACAGAGTATCACAAAAAAATTTTTCAGGAGTATAAACATGATTTTTCCTATAAAAGCCGTGATATTTGATGCAGACGGCGTCCTTCTGGATTCGCTCTCTGTTTGGAAGGAGCTTGGAAAACGATATATTACAGATCTGGGATATCAGCCGGTTGCGGAAATGGACGAAATCCTTTTTCCCATGAGTATGGAGCAGGGAGCAGCCTGGTTGAAAAACAGGTTTACTCTTGCGTATTCCGAAGAAAAGATCGTGATGGATCTGAAATCCCGGATCCGTAAATACTATTTTGAAGAGGTCCCGGCAAAATCAGGTGCCAGAGAACTTCTTCAATGTCTTGCAGAACAGAAAATCCCGGCTGCGGTGGCAACCTCAAGCCCCAGGGAACATATCTGCCGGGCGCTGGAAAGAAACGGACTTCTTTCCTTTTTTGATAAAATCTATACCACCAGTGAGATCGGAGAAAGCAAACATTCTCCGAGGGTCTATCTTACAGCTGCAGAAGCACTGGGAACGGAGCCATCCCGGACGCTGGTTGTGGAGGATTCACTCTACGCGTTGCAGACTGCCGGAAATGCAGGATTTCTGACTGCCAGTATTTATGACGCATTGGGAGAACCGGATCAGGAACAGATGAAAAAGGATGCCTATATCTACTGTCGGGATCTGACAGAGTTACAGAACCATATATTCACAGAAAACGGAGGAAACTAAAGATGAAAACAGCATTAACCATCGCAGGCAGCGATTCCAGCGGAGGAGCCGGAATCCAGGCCGATATTAAAACCATGATGGCAAACGGAGTATACGCCATGAGTGCCATCACCGCGCTGACTGCCCAGAACACCACCGGTGTCACAGCCATCCAGAATGCAACCGCAGAGTTCCTGGGTCAGGAGCTGGACTGTATTTTTACGGATATCTTTCCGGATGCAGTAAAGATCGGAATGGTTTCCGAAAGTGATCTGATCCATATGATCGCAGGAAAGCTCCGACAGTATCGGGCAAAAAATATCGTGGTGGACCCGGTTATGGTTGCCACAAGCGGTGCAAGACTGATCAGTGAGGAGGCGGTGGATGTTCTGAAGGAAGAACTGTTTCCTCTTGCAGATCTTCTCACCCCGAATATCCCGGAAACCGAGGTGCTTACCGGACGGAAGATCAAAAGCGCCGATGATATGATCGAAGCTGCAAAACAGGTTTCCGAGCAGTATCATTGTGCAGTTCTCTGCAAGGGCGGACATAAGCTCAATGATGCCAATGATCTTCTCTATGTGAATGGAACATATCAGTGGTTTGAGGGAAAAAGAATTGACAATCCCAACACCCACGGAACAGGATGTACTCTTTCCTCGGCCATCACTTCCAACCTTGCAAAGGGATTTTCCATGGTGGAATCTGTAAACCGTGCCAAGGACTATATTTCCGGAGCCCTTGCTGCCATGCTGGATCTGGGAAAGGGAAGCGGCCCTATGGATCATGGCTTTGCGATAAAGAACAGTTATACAGAGGAGGCATAAGATTATGACAGTTACAGAACGGATCACAGATCTTCGAAAACAAATGAAGGAAAAGGGAATCGATGCTTATCTGGTTCCGACCGATGATTTTCATGGTTCTGAGTATGTTGGGGATTATTTTAAATGCAGAAAATACATCACCGGATTTACCGGTTCTGCCGGAACTGCCGTGATCATGCAGGACATGGCCGGACTCTGGACAGACGGAAGATATTTTATCCAGGCTGCACAGCAGTTAGAGGGAACTCCGGTTACTCTGTTTAAGATGGGAGAACCGGACGTACCAACGATCCACAAATTCCTGGAAGAAAATCTGAAAGAGGGAATGTGTCTCGGCTTCGATGGCCGTACCGTAAGCGCAGAAGAAGCAGAGACGCTAGAAAGAATCCTTCAGAAAAAACAGGTACATTTTTCTGTAAATGAGGATCTCATCGGAAATATCTGGGATGATCGTCCGGCACTTTCCTGTGAACCGGTAATGGAATTATCCGAAAAATGGGCCGGAAGATCCAGAGCAGACAAGATCCGTGAGATCCGCAGCAAACTGAAAGAGAAGGGCGCAGACCTCTTTATCCTCACTTCCCTTGATGACATTGCATGGCTTTTAAATATCCGCGGAAATGATATCCACTGCTGCCCGGTAGTTCTTTCCTATCTTGTGCTGGATGACAGTGAGCTCCGTCTTTTTGTCAATGAAAAAGCCTTTTCGGATTCTGTTAAGGAAGCACTTTCCAAAGACGGTATTGCCATTTATCCATATGATGATATTTACACCTATGTACAGACGATTCCCGAAGAGAAAAAGGTATTTCTTTCCAGAAGCAATGTAAACAGCCGGCTGGTCAGCAGTATTCCAAAGACGGTAACGATCCTGGACGGTGAAAATCTGACCCTTCTCCCAAAAGCCATCAAAAATGAAACCGAAGTCCGGAATGAAAAGACAGCCCATATTAAAGATGGCGTTGCAATGGTGAAGTTTATCCACTGGCTGAAGAAGAATGTGGGAATGAAGGAGATCACCGAGCTTTCCGCTGCTGATAAGCTCTATGAATTCCGTTCCGCACAGGAGAATTTTCAGGGAAACAGCTTTGATCCCATCATTGCCTACGGTGCACATGGAGCCATTGTCCATTACAGTGCTACAGAAGAAACCAATATTCCACTTGAGCCAAAAGGGCTGGTTCTGATGGATACAGGCGGACATTATCTGGAGGGCACTACTGATATCACCCGCACCGTTGTACTTGGCCCGGTTACTGAAAAAGAAAAAAAATATTTCACAGCAGTACTCCGTGGACACCTGAACCTGGCAGCAGCAAAATTCCGTTACGGCTGTACCGGCCTGAATCTGGATGCCCTGGCTAGAGGACCTCTCTGGGCTATGGGAGAGGATTACAACCACGGAACCGGCCATGGCGTAGGTTATCTTCTCAATGTACACGAAGGACCGCAGAGCTTCCGCTGGAAAAGCCCTGCTGAGCTTCCGGCTCCTGTTCTGGAAGAAGGGATGATCACCTCCGATGAACCGGGATATTATGCGGAAAATGAATTCGGCATCCGTCACGAAAATCTTGTAGTTTGCAAAAAAGCCGAAAAAACATCCTACGGCCAGTTTATGAAATTTGAGCCACTGACTCTGGTCCCATTTGATCTGGAAGGTATCGATCCGGAACAGATGGAAGCAGGAGAGCGCAAATTGCTCAATCAGTATCATGCCCTTGTATACGAAAAGATTTCTCCGTATCTGAATGAAGAAGAGCAATCCTGGTTAAAAAAAGCCACACAGGAAATATAACCCGGAATTCACCTTAATATTTCCTTCCGACAGATACCATAAGAAACGCAAAACCATTTCAGGGATAAGAATAAATCCAACCAGGGAGGTACTTAGCGCCTATGAAAACAGAAAATAGAATTGATCACTACATCGATCTCCACGCACATCTGGACGGCTGCATTACAACAGAGATAGCCAGAAAACTTGCCGCATTGCAGCAGATCACGCTTCCGGCTGCCACAGATGAAGAGCTTCTTTCTCTCCTTTCTGTGCCGGATACCTGCGAAAATCTCAATGATTTTCTGAAATGCTTTGACCTGCCTCTTTCTCTTCTTCAGACAGAAGAGGCATTGGAAGAGGCTGTTTATCTTATTCTTTCTGAAATGAAGGAAGACGGTGTGATCTACGCAGAACTTCGTTTTGCCCCACAGCTCCATACACAGAAGGAAATGACTCAGGAAACAGCGATCCATGCTGCATTACGTGGTCTGAAAAGAACTCCCATCCCCGGTAATCTGATCTTATGCTGTATGCGCGGTGATCTTAACCAGAAAGAAAATCTGGAAACTCTGGAGCTGGCAAAAAAATATCTTGTTGAAGATGGTGGCGTGGTTGCTATCGATCTTGCAGGAGCCGAGGCACTCTTTCCAACAGAAAATTACGAGGCGCTTTTTGCAAAAGCAAGAGAATATCAGGTTCCATTTACCATCCATGCAGGCGAGGCCGGAAATGCAGAGGATGTAAAAACAGCTGTCCATATGGGGGCAGTCAGGATCGGTCATGGTGTGAGGATCGCGGGAAATAAGGAAGTGATACAGCTTGTAAAGGATAAGGGGGTTTTTCTGGAAATGTGCCCTACAAGCAATCGCCAGACAAAAGCTATGGAAGAAATGTCTGCTTATCCGCTGAAAACATTTCTCGAAATGGGACTTAAGGTAACCTTAAATACCGATGATCCGGCGATCGAAAGAACAACCCTTTCCCGGGAATTCCGATATATGGAATCTCTGTTAGATCTTACCCAGGAGCAGAAAAGGCTGTTGCTTCTGAATTCTGTGGAGGCAGCCTTTACTTCCAGGAACAGAAAATGGAAACTGAAAGAACAGCTTCTTTTCTGAACTGTATGAAAACTATCAGGCGAAAGGATAGCCCTGGACACCAATTTTGAACTGGAGCATGAAGATATGAGCCGTTTTTTTATTTCCGGGAATGGCACTGCACTGTCGCATGTATTGGAATGATCATAAAGAATAAACAGGACATCCGGATAGAAAATTTCTCATTACCCCATCTTGAACCCAAAATCCTTTTATGATAGAATTGAAAAATTATGTTGAGACGATACGAATTAACCGATGAAGAATGGATCCGTATAGCTTCATTACTGCCGCCTGAAAATTCTGGAAAACAGGGATGCCCACAAAAATGCAGCCGGACAATTCTGAATGGAATTGTTTGGATTGCTCGTAGCGGAGCTCCATGGCGAGACCTTCCAGAACGTTATGGCTCCTGGCAAACGGTTTATTCCCGTTTCCGTAAATGGATTGAAGACGGCACCCTTGATAATATTTTTCGTGTTTTGAGCTTAGAAGCCGAATTAACAGAACTGTCAATGGACGCTTCTATCGTCAAAGCTCATCAGCATAGTGCTGGAGCAAAAAAAGGGGGCCTCCAAACGAAATCGGACACAGCCGTGGTGGAGCCAGCACAAAAATCCATGCAGTTGTAGATGCATACGGTTATCCGGTTTATTTTATGATCCGTGAAGGGCAGCGTAACGATATCAATTACGCAATCCCTTTGCTGGATCATGTCAATCTAGGAAATGAGAGTACAGCTAATTGAATGAATCGAAAGGCTGTACTTTTATTTTAACTATAAAAGTTCTGGACAGCTACACTATCTGTAAATTATAACATATTATGCATCAGCTGCGATACAGGTATTTCCACAACAGTTACAAAAAGATGGTGAACCGGACTGAATCCACCATCTTTTTTCTTTATCTTCTGTTATTAATAACCTCTCTCGCCATATCTGCAAGTTCTCCGGCAGATAATTTTCCATCTATTTGCAGCAAATCATACTGGATGCCATCCTTATTCCAGTTAACGCTTTGAACCTGACTGACTTCAATCTGAGAAGCACTGTCATTGTAACTGAATATAACTTTTCCACTGGACTGGTCTTTTTTATCTTGTTCTGTCAATTCGTAATCATTTGATACCACTTTATTTATATAATGTACATAATACAAATTTGTTCCATTTACAGTGGCAATAATATCACCTGACGGAGTAAGTTTTGAGTTAAATTTCTGCTGTTCAAACGATACAACATCTCCATTCTTCTGATAATCAAAGGACACAGATTTAAAATTCTCAATTACATTTGCATTGCCATCCTTAAAACTGTTTTTTATAATATTGCCCTCTTTGAAGCAGTACCCGTTCTCAAAGGTATCAATCAATACCGGTCTATACCCAATATCCTTTGTAATCTGTTCTGACGTTGGAAGAGATGTATAATCAGCACGTGATGCAGATGAACCTGTCCACATTGAAATCTTTCCTGTTGCTGCCATAGCAGTAACTCCAATTGTAAGTGTTGCAGCTATCAACAAAGGTAATATTTTCTTTTTTGATCTCATAGTCGTTTGCTTCATCTATTGAATTTTTTTCTCTGTTCCTGAGACGTTGCAAAAGCTCTGCTTCATCTGTCATATCAACCCTACTTTCTTTTTAATACTTTAAAAAATTAAAAGCTTTTAACCTTTACATTCTTATATATCCTGTCAAAGAACAAAAAGTTTCATTTTTTAATAAAAAAAGTATACAGAACTTGTGTTAAATTCTGTACACTCTCAAAGAATTGTTCCTTTTCCATATCCTGAAAACGGCTTCAAAATTTTTCTACAGTATATTTTTATTCTCTACAGCATATAATAATGCGGAATAATATCTTCATAATGTCCATCCGGCATTCTGAATCCCTGGGGAATTACGCCAAGTCTGGTAAAACCTATTCTTTCATATAAATGTAATGCATGGGTGTTATTTGCAACCACTGCATTGAACTGCATAATACGGAAGCCTTTTACTTTCGCTTGTGCGAGGCAGTCAAGAACCAGTTTCTCGCCAATGTGTTCACCACGGAGGTCTCTCCTTACTGCATAGCTGGCATTACATATATGACCGCATCTCCCTACATTGTTCGGGTGCAGGATGTAGAGACCGACAATTTCATTGTTGTCAGTGTTTACTGCGATCCCTGTATAAGTCTGTTCTTTGAAAAAAGCATCTCCTGTTTCTTCTGTCAGGTTTTCTTCCTGTGGGAATGCTACACCGTCCTCTACCACCTGATTCCATATTGTAATAGCTGCTGTTACGTCTTCTGTCTGATATTCTCTGATTACAATACCCATTCTTCTGTTCTCCATTTTCCATATCATACCGTCAACTACCAGTTTTCTGTTTCTTTACATACATCTACCCACTGCTTATTGCTTTTCGCAATTGAAACATGGGACTTACTTGATTCAATTAAAATCCCAGAATCCAGTCCCTGTTTCAGGATCATATTTGCGGCGGATCGTTCCGCCTGTTACCGGATGAAGTTCGATTTCTGCAGTATACAGTACAGTAATTGATTTCATATGACCTGCTGCCATGCAATGTCGTTCACCATCTTTATAAGAAAATACTGCATGGGTATGATGGTAACAGGTATTATTTTCACCTGTGACCACGTTACCGTTTAAAGATACCAGCTCAAGCATTCCGGAAATGCGCTGTTCCTCGAAGCTGCCTGTCTCTGGGATAAAGGTTTGGATTTCTGCATCCTTACATCCTCCGATCCCGGAAAAAGTGGCTGATCTGATATTTTCTTTTTTACATATTTTGAGGATTGTACTGATGATCTCGTCATCACGATCCATTCTTATGTAATAGCATTCGCCAAATTTTCTGTAGTCCATTTTTTATCTCCATTTAAGTTATTGCTTTTGGATAAATATTGCTTAACAGAAATATTATATTCCTGTTTCCTGTTGATAACAATCCCTATCATTCTGTTTCTGTCATTTAAAGAAGTGTACGTTACTGTGAACGGAGTAAACAGTAACAAGTGTGCAATTTTAACATCTTCCACAGTTCCTGCACGGGTTGCATCTGGCTTTTTTTATGTGCGGATACCATTCATGGATTTCCGGTAATGGATCGCCTTTTTTCCATTCTTTTACACTATAGTGATCCATAAAAAACACTTTTTCCCCAAAGTATTCTATTTCCAGTGGATAAATTGTAATTTTTTCAGGATTCATACAGCTTTGACAGATTCTCGGGGACAATATCTGATCTCCAAATGATACTGCCTGATTCATAGTGATAATCTGCACATGATTTTCACTGATATATTCTATTTTCTGTTCTGCTGCACATGTGTATGCTGAGGGAATTTTCACTTTGTTGATCTTAAATATCCCCGCAGGAGTTTTTACTGTTTTCATTAATTTTCCACCTTTTATATTCACTATTTCAAAGAAGATAAAGATGAGTGAAGAAAAAACAAGTTCTTTGTATTTGTCCATAATGTCATCCGGCATTCTGAATCCCTGGAGAATCACGCCAAGTCTGGTAAAACCGATTCTTTCATATAAATGTAATGCATGGGTGTTACCATGAACGATCAGTTTTCTGTTTCTTTACACACATCCACCCATCCGTTTGCCTCTGCTACCTGTTCCAGTTCCGAGATTGTGAGCTTTACTGCACTGTGATCATTGCCGGCAGCCGGATATACGGTGGTAAATTGTTTCAGACTTTCGTCAAGATAGACTTCAATTCCCTCATTAATTCCGAACGGGCATACCCCTCCCGGAGCGTGACCGATGATGTTTTCTACTTCATCAAATGGAATCATTTTTGCCTTTATATGAAAAGTATCTTTATATTTTCGGTTATCTACTCTGGCTGTACCCTCTGTTAAGATCAGGACTGCTTTATCGTTCTGCAAAAAGGACATAGTCTTTGCGATCATACCCGGCTCTACATGAAGGGCTTCTGCTGCTTCTGTTACTGTGGCAGTGGATGCTTCCAGTTCGATCACATGGTCAAGAAAGCCTTTTTCTTCCAGATATTTTTCTGCTTTTTCCAAAGACATTTTTTCATTTCCTCCTGAGTTATATCTTATCTGTGTCCCAGCTCCCAGAATGCCACTGCACTTGCTGCTGCCACATTCAATGAATCTACACCGTGGGACATTGGTATCTTTACTGTATAATCGCAGTCTGCGATGGTCTGTGATGCAAGGCCGTCACCTTCTGTTCCGAGAATGACTGCCAGTTTTTCTTCTGACCGAAGTGCTTTGTCATCAATTCCTACAGAATCGTCACGCAGAGCCATTGCCGCTGTTTTGAATCCCAGATTTTGCAGAGTCTGCATTCCATCCTGTGGCCATACAGTTTTTTTATCAAAATATGTCCAGGGAATCTGGAATACGGTTCCCATACTTACTCTGGCTGCACGGCGATAAAGCGGATCACTACAGCCGCCAGTCAGAAGTACTGCATCCATATGGAGAGCTGCTGCTGAGCGAAAAATAGCTCCGATATTTGTAGGATTTACAACATTTTCAAGAACTGCTATGCGGCTGGCATTTCTGCAGATTTCCTCTACAGATGGCAGTGGATTTCTGCGCATTGAGCAGAGCATTCCGCGAGTAAGAGCAAATCCGGTCAGCTTGACCAACAGTTCATATTCCGCAGTATAGACCGGCACATCCGGATATTGTTTCAGGATTTCCTGTGCCTCTCCTTCCAGATCTTTATGCTCCACCAGAAAAGAGATGGGATGATATCCTGCATTCAGGGCTCGTTCAATTACTTTCGGACTCTCCGCAATGAAAATTCCCGGTTCTGGTTCATAGTATCTTAAAAGCTGCACCTCAGATGTTCTGGCATATACATCCAGTTCCGGCGCAGCGAAATCTTTTATTTCATTCCACATAAAAATAAAACCTCCAAACTGAGTAATCTTATCTTACATCAGATTTGAGGTTTGCACAAGAATTCCTTTCTCACTCGAAGCAGATGATGTTACTGTTCACTCCGTTCTCAGCAACACGCTTCGCGGGATTGTTACCAATGAACAGTAACCAAATGATTTCCCTGATTTATAGCAATGCCAAGACAGACTAGCTGAGATTTTATTGCTTTTCATATGAGAAAATTTTATAATAAATTGTAACTATAGCATTTCATAAAAAGCTAAGTATTCTTTACTGTCATTTATTTTTCTGTTGAGGGTGAAATATTATGATTTACAGAACTTATTATCTGTCTCTACTTGGAAGAATGCTGCTGGCAGCTGATGATATGGGGCTTGCAGGAGTCTGGTTTGAGGGACAGAAGTATTTTGGAGAATTTCCAGGACACATGGATTTTTCTTTTGAAGAAAATGAAAACCATATTTTAAAAGATGCTCTGCGTTGGCTGGATATTTATTTCAGCGGGCAAAAGCCAGATTTCCTGCCGAAGCTTCATCTGATCGGAACAGATTTTCAGAGAGAAGTGTGGGATATTTTACTGGAGATCCCTTATGGTCAGACAGTTACTTACGGCGAGATTGCCCGCAAAATAGCTGATAAACGTGGACTGAAAACCATGTCTGCCCAGGCAGTTGGCGGTGCAGTTGGACATAACCGGGTTTCTGTGATCGTCCCCTGCCACAGAGTTATTGGTTCAGATGGAAGTCTTACCGGTTATGCCGGAGGAATTGAGCGGAAAATCAGACTACTTGATATTGAACAGCCTGATTTTATCCGGACAATTCCTAAATTTTAACCAAATCAAGCAAATCCCGCTCTCTGCTTTACTTGTTATAAGTTCAGACAACTGCCATCCTTTTTCTTCTGTCTTTATATGCCAGAAACAGAATCGTCAGAAACGTAACCGTCTCCGCTGCAAGAAGAGAGATCCAGATTCCATTTAATCCAAATAATTTCGCAAGTATAACTGCGCAGATAACAATAGCAACAATTCCTCTCAGGAATGATCCCACAATCGCGATTTTCGGTTCATCTACTGCTGAGAAATATGCCACCAGTACAACATTGATTCCTGCAACTATAAATCCAAGGAAATACAGACGCAGTCCTGTATGTGCATAATTCAATAACTGAACATTGTTTTCACTGTTGAAAATGCTGATTAGCGGGTCAGTTGCTGTCCAGATGATCAATTGGATCAATGCTTCTACGGCAAGACATACGAGCAGGCTCCATTTCAGAAGTTTTTTTACCTGAGTAGGCTGACCTTTTCCGTAGCTTTCACTGATCAGAGGCTGTGCTCCCTGGGCCAGACCGTTGAAGATTGCAAATGCCACGATAGAAAGGTTTGCCACAACTCCATAGGCTGCTACACCTACATTTCCTGCAATTCCCAGGATCAGGAAGTTAAATACAATAGCGATCACACCGGAAGACAGTTCACCGACGAATGCGGAAACTCCTAGCTGACAGCAGGAAATCAGGTGTCTGAATGACGGTTTTTTCCAATGGAATCCTACATGGTTTCTGCTGCTTCTGTAGTGTATGGTACAGACGCTCATTGTTACGATCGGACAGATTGCAGTAGCCAGTCCGGCTCCGGAAAATCCCAGACCGACTGGGAACATGAATATATAATCAAATATAATGTTAAAGATACTTCCACTGATGGAACCGATCATTGCAATAGAAGGCGCCCCATCGTTTCTGGCAAATGCAGTAAATGTATAATTTGACATGAAGAATGGTGTTGCGATCAGAATAATTCTCACATAGTTTCGTCCAAGTCCGATCAGTCCGGCATCTGCACCCAGCAAAGCCAATGCTTTGTCCGGAATAAAAATTCCGATCAGCATAAATGGAACTGCAACCAGTATGCTCCAGGTTACTGACTGTACGAAATAATGTTCTGTATTTTCTCCTTTTGCCCTGCTTATGGCATACCTGGTAGCGGAACCAATCCCGATCATAGCCCCAATCGCATAGATCAGTCCATAAACCGGCAGGATCAAATTGAGAACTGCCAGTCCGTCAGCACCGGAATATACAGATATAAAGAAAGTATCTGCCAGAACATAAACGGAAATCCCGATCATTCCGGCAACACTCTGGGTTACATATCTGGTGAATTTTTTCAGCATAATACTCCGCTCCTTCGTTATATTGTCAGCATTGTCTTCCTTTCATCTGCAGACTTATCTCACCATTATACCCATATAAAACAAAAATGCAACCACAAAAACTCCAGACATAAAAATCTCCTTAAGCAGATTTTTTAATGCTGCTCAAGGAGACCTGTTGATATTCGCAATTCACTTCACGACACTTTTTATTTTACCCGATTTTTTTTCAGGTCTTCTACAATTTCATTGTAACGTTTTTTATTCAGGCGATAGAAAAACAGTACAATTGCTGTCACTATCCATAAAACTCCCGGAATTGTAGTAAAGGAATGTCTCATAATACTGAGGACAGCCGGATTCTGTACCTGATTTGCCACATATCCATATTTTCCAAGAAGTGCTGCAAGTAGCGCAGTTCCTATTGCCATGCCAATTTTATTTCCCAGTGACACAAATGCATATTGAAAACCATCATTCCTTAAGCCCGTTTTCCACTCTCCGTATTCTACGCAGTCGGGAATGATCGCATAGATTGCAGTGTTAAATCCAGAGAAAAAGAACTGTGTAATTCCTGCAAGTGTATAGAACGCTGCCGGTGTTTCTTTTACATTAAAGAAGAACATACAGAGCATGGAAATTCCAGTGAGGAGAGCAAAAATGGATGCAGTTCTTCCTTTATTGTTCAGTTTGCGGAATACAGGCTGGAAACATGCAGCACCGATAATGGATGGAATGATAATGCACATGGAATATGTAGTATAGTAGGATGCATTTCCCTCTACATAAGTGAAATAGTATAAAAGTAAATCCGAATAACACCTGTCCGATTAATGCCAGAATATATGGGCGGTTCTGCATCACTGCTCTTAACTGCACTTTTATGGATATTTTTTCTTTTTCCGGTATAATCACCTGCTCTTTTGTTTTTGCAAAACAGAAGAAATGACAGGCTGCAAAAATACATCCATATATGATTGCTACCAGCAGGTATCCAGTTTTAGCACTTTGACTGCCAAGTTTTCCAATCAGTGGAACTGTAATGATATTGATAATTCCAATTGCAACCATTGCAGATACTGAACGTGATGTATTAATCTTTGCACGTTCATCGATATCCTGTGTCATTGCTCCACAAAGGGTGCCATATGGGATATTTACACAGGTATATCCAAGTACCAGCAGACAGTATGTAATTACCATATAGATAACCTTTGATCTGTCCGACCAGTCCGGATGTGCCCAGAATGTCATAATCAGAAGCACGGCCGTGATCGGAGCTGCAATGAGAAGCCATGGACGATAACGTCCCCATTTTGTTTTGGTTTTATCTGTCAGTCCACCCACGATCGGATCATTGATCGCATCCCAAAATCTCGAAAACAGCATCAGGGCAGAGACTGCTGCCATACTGATTCCGAATACGTCTGTGTAAAAAATCATGAGAAAATTACTGACGAACATCCAGCTGAAATTACATCCTACATCGCCAAATCCATATGCGATTTTACTGATCAACGGAACTTTTGCATTTTCGTTTTTACTCTCCATAATTCCTCCTGCCTGCTGCCATCCTCCGTCTTTCCGTTTACTCATGTCTTCTTTACAGCAGTCTTTTTTATTATATCTTTGTCTTACATAATACTTATGATCAGCAGGGTATTTTATTTTTCCTGCACATTGATAATCACTTTCATTGTAGTCTCACGGTTATCGTCAATGTACTGGTATGCTTTCAGATAATCTTTAAATGCAAACGTCTTAGAGATCAGCGGTCTTAAATGCACTTTTCCTTCATTCACCAGTCTGATTCCGTCTACATAATCATCATGTCTGTACATCATTGTGCTCTTGATATCAAGCTCATGATCATTTGCAACTGCCAGATCGATCTCAGCCATTCCTGCAAAAACTGCAACCAGCACAATCACGCTTCCTTTTCTTGCATATTTGATCGCCTGTCCCATTGTAATGTTATTTCCTGCACAATCATAGATAACATCTGCCTTATCCGGTCCAAAGGCTTCTACCATTGCTTCCCCGAAATTTTTATTTCTTGTGTTGACACATACGTCAATTCCACACTCTTTTGCTTTTTCCAGACGAAGATCACTGACATCTGTGATCATAACTTTAGCTGCTCCCATCCCTTTTGCAGACTGCGCTACCAGATTTCCGATCGGACCGGCTCCTATCACCACAATATTCATTCCTGTTACATCGCCCATCTGTTTAACACCATGAACAGCTACTGCCAGAGGCTCAATCATTGCGCCCTCTTCATAAGACATATCTTCCGGTATCGGTGTTACTTTTGATGCATCAACTGCAAAATACTCGGATGCAGTTCCTGTTGTCTGGAATCCCATTACTTTCAGCTCTTCACAGAGATTGTATTTTCCGTGACGGCATGGATAACAATGTCCACAATATACCTGTGGCTCAATTGTTACTTTCTGTCCCACATGAAATTCTGTTACTGCATCACCTGTTTTTACCACTTCTCCTGATACTTCATGTCCCTGGGTTACCGGATATTTTGTAAAAGGATGTTTTCCGTGATATACATGGATATCAGAACCACAGATACCAATATTCATAATCTTAACCAAAACCTGGTTGTCTTTAATCTCTGGTACGGGAATCTCTCTGAAAATAATTTCTCCTGGATTTGTCATAACCTGCTGTAACATAATATTTTCCTCCTTATTTGTTGAATGTACTTTGAACCTCTAGTTGTTTATTAACTTTTATTAAATGTTTTATTAAAGTAATTACATTATTATTCAAATCGCTAAATTTGTCAATAAACATTTAAAAATATTTCTCATTTCTACCAGTTGCACAAAGTAAAGATTTTATTTTTATGCAGATGTTACTATAACACTCCTCATAATTATCTGCTGAATTCCCGCACAATAACAAAATACCCTGATCACAACCTTTCTTTGTTGTAATCAGGGTATTTTTTATATTCAGATATTTGTTTAATATGGTATATCAGCAGATCATCAGTGATTCAAGAATGCCATCGGCTATATCTTTCCGATAAAATCCTGCAAGAAATGCTTTGCTGCACCTACAGCTGAGGCTTCTTTCTTATAAGAACAGTTTTTCAGATATCTCAGATCATGATCAAATCCATTATACTTCATTACTTTTTCCCCAAGAGGTATCATATAATCTGAGAGATATCCACCCATTTCACCTCCAAGAATGATATCCATATCATATGCCATGCGCAGATTTGAAATCAGAATTGCAAGATAATCAAGATACTCTTCCCATTTTTTCTCTGCCTTTTCATCATTGTTTTGAAGCAGCTGCATAAACTGTTCCACAGAATCCTTTGACTCACCAACAAGTGCGCCTGCAGCGCAATAAGCATCTGCACAACCAGATTTTCCACAATAACACTTGCGGCCCTGAGGTACAAGTATCATATGTCCAAATTCTCCGGCCTTCTGATTTTCTCCGGAAAACAAATTTCCCCCTATGCAAAATGCACCGCCAAGAGTCTGATTCAACGAAAGGTAAATTGCATTCTGATAGATGTTCATATCTTCTGCCATCATTGCCGCATTGGCATCATTTGAAAAATAAACCGGGACAGAAAATGCCTGTTCCAGGAAACTGAGACTATAGTTTTCAAGTTTCAGTGCGTGGGATTTTATCACCAGTTTCTGCTCCTGATTAATGATTCCCGGAATAGAGATTCCAATACCCAGAAGCTTTTCTTTCTGTTCTGCATCATTCATATTATCCAGAAATTCCGCCGCAAAATCTGCTACCTGACTACAATATGACATATCAGGTACAAATTTCAGACGGACCCGCTCTGATTTCACAATCTCATACTTCAGATTTACCAGCACCATTCCCAGATGATTTGCAGTGATCACAATTCCCATTGCATAACGATAGGATGGATTGATTCCAATACTTTTAGCCTTTCTTCCTCCTGTGGATTCATATTCTCCAGTTTCTATTATGATGCCTTTTTCCAATAAATCTTTTACATTAGACAGAACTGTTGGCATACTCAGATTCAGTTCTTTGGATATTTCCACTTTTGATGTGGATTCTCTATTTATAATATAATTTACGATTTTTGATTTCGTGGCAAATTTCTTTTCCAGTCCGCTCATTCTGTTTTACCTTCTTTTATGAATGTATTTATAAAAGAATGATACCTGTTATTGTCATATTTGTAAATAGCCATTGTCTCTGCAGAGTATATTGCTTTTTGCAATTGAGGCAGGGGACTTAACTTATTCAGCTGATTCAGTTAATATATCTACAATAACAGATAAATTTATATCATTCTGATGAAATATTATATTTCATTTTTCACGTTAATGATGTAAAATTATCGTAACTGTTCAGTACCTTCACAGTTACGAGCCAAAATGCATTAAAAATCACCTGCGGTGATGGCATTTTGGCTTGTATGTCTTGGGATTTTGGTACTTGCGTGCCAAAACACCTCGCGGGATAGCAGACTACTGAATAGTTACAAATTATTAATATAAATATCAGGGCATATTCGAATAATCATTTCTAAACTTTTTCAAATATGCTCAGGAAAGGAACTTTTATACTAATGAAAACCAAGATTCAGGATATGACCTCCGGTTCACCGGGACGGTTGATCATTCTTTTTGCAATTCCCCTGATGCTGGGAAATATCTGTCAGCAGCTTTATACAATGGTGGATACCATGGTTGTTGGTCAGGTTGCAGGTGTGGAGGCTCTTGCCGCACTGGGTGCTGTTGACTTTCTGATGTGGGTTGTCACAGGAATATCCACAGGACTCACTCAGGGATTTTCTATTCAACTCTCCCAGTATTATGGGGCAAAGGATTTCGAAAATCTGCGTAAATCTCTGGCTCACAGTTACCGGCTGACCGCATTCATCGCAGCCGGAGTATTGATTCTCAGCCAGTCATTTGCTTCGCTGGTATTAACAGGGCTGCATACACCTTCCAATATTATCGGAATGTCTCTGTTATATCTGCGCATCATTTTCTGTGGAATCCCGGCCACAGCAGCCTATAATATGTTTGCCTCTGCTCTAAGGGCTATGGGAAACAGTAAAACACCGCTGACCGCAATGATCATCGCATCTGTGCTGAATGTCTCACTGGACATCCTTTTTGTGGCAGGCTTCGGATGGGGTGTGGCAGGAGCAGCAATCGCAACTGTGATTGCACAGAGCTTCTCCGCTGTTTACTGTTTCCTGATTTTACGCAGAATTGATATCGTTCATCTGACCAGAGCAGATTTTATGCCTGCCTCCGGCATGAATGCCCGCCTGATGAAGCTTGGTATTCCTGTTGTATTTCAGAATATCATCATCGGTGTGGGCGGTCTGGTAGTCCAGTATGTGATCAATGGCTACGGTTTCCTTTTTGTAGCAGGATTTACAGCTACAAACAAGCTTTATGGTCTGCTGGAAATGGCTGCTATTTCCTATGGATATGCCATCGTTACCTATGTGGGTCAGAATCTGGGAGCCGGAAAGATTGACAGGATCAGAAAAGGCGTCCGCAGCAGTATGCTGCTTTCCCTGCTTACCTCACTGATCATTTCTGCTGCCATGTTTTTATTTGGAAAAAATATTCTCTCACTTTTCATCTCAGGTGAACCGCAGCAGACGCAGGAGGTACTGGCAATTGCTTTTAAATACCTTTCTATTATGGCTGCCATGCTCTGGGTTTTGTACTTCCTGTACGTGTACAGATCTGCACTTCAGGGGCTGGGAGATACCTTAATGCCTATGGTAAGTGGTATGGCTGAATTTGTCATGCGTATCAGTGCTGCACTGATCCTTCCCCATTTTATCGGACAGGACGGTATTTTCTTTGCAGAGATTGCAGCATGGAGCGGAGCCACTGTGATCTTATGCATCAGCTATTATGTACGGATGCATAAATATCATTAAAACAAAACAGGCACATAGTCCCGGATATCCGGTATATGTGCCTGTTTTTTGATCAGTCGATCCTGGTACAGCGAAAATTATGTAAGATTCTTAATCCATTTATATTTCTTATAATGTTTATAGACCACCGGCAGTTTAATGATCTCGTCCAGATTGAGTACAAAGTAGACAACCATAACCGGCAGTTTCAGGATAAATGCGCAGATGCATCCCAGAGGAACAATGATACACCACAGAGTTACAGAATCACACAGCATTCCAAATTTAGAGTCTCCGCCTGCTGCGAAGATTCCTCCTATTGTCATACAGTTTACTGATTTTCCTGCGATGTAATAGGAACAGATCAGCAGCATTTTTTGCAGATATCCGCGGGCTGTCGGGGTGAGATCTACCATTTTTGTGATAAATGGGGATAAGGCGATCAGGACAAGGCCTGATACAATTCCTGCAATAATCGCAGTTTTGGTAAGTGTCTCACCTACCTCTTTCGCTTCCTGCAGACGGTCTGCACCAAGACGGTTTCCCACTATGATACTGCCTGCATTTCCAAGTCCGAGGCAGAAGCATACAACAAGATTTTTGGAAATATTCGCTATTCCATTGGCGGCAACAGCATCCGTTCCCAGATGTCCCATGATCACAGAATACATGGAAAAACCTATTCCCCATGCAAGATTATTGATCAATAACGGAACGGCTTTCTGCCAGAAACGGCCAAATAACTTTTTCTCACAGCTTCTGAGACTGAATTTTACAGCTCTGATCCTGCACAATACATAACCAACACTCCACAGGAACTGCACAACTGTTGCAAGTACGGTTGCCAGTGCAGCACCTTTAATCCCCATCTTCGGAAAGCCGGACAGTCCGAAAATGAAAACAGCATTCAATGCAATATTGAGAATTACCATAACCCCATTGATCAGGGTACTCATATTTACTGCACCACAGTTCTTCATGATTGCCAGGAAAGTCTGTGCAATTCCCGAAAACACATAGGAAATGCCAATCACCCTTAAATACTCACTTCCCAGAACGATCAGAGTTTCCTCATTTGTCAGGATTCTCATGAGCTGTTCCGGAAAGAAAAGGGTTCCTGCCAGAAATACCACTGCAATACATCCACATATCTTTGTCACAAGGCTGAACACCCGGGAAATACCTGTGTAATCCCCTTTCCCATAATATTGTGCCACAAACATATTCTCGCCTGCCATAAATGCAAACATAAACAGATTAAATACAAAAGTAACCTGTGTAGCCAGTGATACGGCTGACATGGCATCCTGACTTAACTTTCCCAGCATGATCGCATCACATGCTCCGACCAGGGCTGTCATGAACTGCTGAAGTGCGATCGGAAGTGCCAGCCTGACGATTTCTTTTCTTAAACTTCGTTTACGCTCATCCATTATCTTTTTTGCTCCTGTATAAAATATTAGTGATACTCATCAGTCAATTTTCAGAATCATATTCAGGATTCTTCTTGCGCTGAGACGGATTTCTGCTTCAGTAATAAACCCTTTTTCATATGCTTCTTTTATGCGTTCCGGATATCCTGCTGCCATCTTGATATCGTTTCCTGCTTTTGTCTCGCGGTAGTGTTCTCCAAATGTCCACCAGTCTGTTGTAACCAGTCCGTCGAATCCCCATTCATCCCGGAGAATACCTGTAAGGAGTTCTTTGTTCTCTGAAGCGTGGATGCCGTTGATCAGGTTATAGGAGGACATAATTGTATATGGATGAGCCTCTTTTACAATGATCTCAAACTGTTTCAGATAAATCTCACGGAGTGCTCTCTCTGATACTCTGGAATCAGAATCCTTACGGTTTGTCTCCTTATTATTGGCTGCAAAATGCTTCACACTTGCTCCGATATGCTGAGACTGGATGCCTCTTACCATAGCTGCACCTGTCTTTCCTGCAAGGTACGGATCTTCAGAATAATACTCAAAGTTACGGCCACAGAGCGGGCTTCTGTGAATGTTGCAGGCAGGAGTAAGCCAGATACTGATATTATTTTCTTTTACTTCTTCCGCTCCTGCTTTACCAACTTTCTCTACCAGTTCTTCATCCCAGGTGCTGGCAAGAAGTGTGGCACATGGCCAGGCAGTTGTGTTCACTCCGCATTTCGGAAGAATACGAAGTCCGGCTGGTCCGTCTGCAGTCATCACATTCGGGACTCCGTATTCCGGAAGATTTCCCATTCCAAATGTATTGGCACATCCTGTGTTTGGCTGTCCGCCAAGGAGATTGATACAGTCATCCAATGTCAGGATATCCATAAACTCATCCAGTGTCATTTTACCGTCTGCTACATCAGAGAAACGAACTCCCTTGGAATCAAGAAAATCAAGAAAGTCTATTCCTTTTTGTCCTCTTGTATCAGGGCATGGAAGACCGATGGCATATTTATCCTGTCTCGGAAGTCCTTCTTCTTCCACATATTCACGCTGTGGAAGTTCCTCATAGGAACCGTCCGCAAGCATACGTTTCTGAAGATGATATGGCGCTGCTTTCCGGCTTAACTGCTCAGTTACTGTGTCTTCTTTTACTACATATGTGAAGTCGATCTTCGCTGCATCTCTTACATTTGTACCGATATAGATCGCATATTCTCCTGCCTCCAGAACATAGGCTGATCTGCATACTTTTCCCAGATCATCGTAGGATGCCATCTGATTTACAGGAAGTTTCAGAGTAAGGAGCTGGTGTTCTCCCGGCTGAAGAATGCTGGTCTTTTTGAATGCTCCCAGCACTTTCGCAGGCTTTCCGAGTTTCCCCTGTGGTGCTCCGTAATAGAGCTGGATAACTTCTTTTCCTGCTGTTTTTCCTGTATTGGTTACTTCAGTAAGAACCGTGATCACACCGTTTTCTTCGGAAGCACCAGTCATCTTCCAGTCGAAATCTGTGTAGGAAAGTCCAAATCCAAACGGATAATTTACTCTCTCCGCTGCACCCGGAATTGTCTCAAAGTAACGGTATCCTACATAAATATCTTCTGTATAATCTACATAGAATGCAGACTCATGGAAGTTTGCTGTGGATGGATAATCTTCCAGATCTTTTGCATAAGTATCGGATAATTTACCGGATGGATTAACATCACCACAAAGTATATCTGCTGTTGCAAGACCACCTTCCATACCGCCCTGCCATGCCATCAGTACTGACTGGATTTCATCACAGTCTCTGAACCATTTCGTGTCCACGATACCGCCAACATTCATCACTACGATTACATGTGGGAATGCTTTCTTTACTTTCTCTACCATGGCATTCTCTGCATTTGTCAGGCAGAAATCACCGTTTTCAAAAATCTTCGCTGACAACTCGGAGTTTCTTTTTTCCTCTCCGTCAAGAACGTATCCGTCCTGTGCAGCTTCACATTTTCTGTCCCATCCTTCGCCTGAGAAACGACAGATGGTAATGATTGCAGTATCTGTATATTCTCGCGCTTCATTCAGAAGTTCATCCGGGAGCTCCGGCTCAACTGTCATACCTGGTACTGCACCATCTGCGTATTGTTTCTGAATATCTTTTTCATAATATTTCGCAAGTTTATCGAAAACTTCTACTTTTCCCTCATCCTCTTTAATCTTCATGCCCTCATAAAGATTACGGATATATTCTACAGTTACATCGCCACTTCCTCCGCCGCCTTTTACGTAGTCTACAGTACCCTTACCAAAGAGTGCGACTTTCGTCCCCTTTCGAATCGGAAGTGTGTTTTTCTCGTTTTTCAGAAGGACCATTCCCTCTCCTGCTGCCATTCTGGAAAGTGCAATGTGTTCTTTACTTCCTGTAACTCTCCGTCCATCTTCTCCCAGCGGAAGCACAGGCTGGAAAAAGCTTCTCTGCCATTTTGCCATTATTTTAATCCTCCCTTAATTCTCCTTAGTCAAGCAGATAAAATCATCCGCTTCGCTACTTGCTTGATTTGGTTAAAGTTCTTCCTTCAAAAAGGCAAAAGGTTCTTCATCCTGAAGGAAATGCATAAGCTGATATGCACACATGATTGCTACATTTTCTTCACGCAGAATCCTCTTTACTTCTTCTCTGTCAGCAAGTACAACTTCAATTTCTTCGGAATCCTCCTGTGCCGCTTTACTGATCTCGCCTTCCGCGTAACCGTAAACAGTCGCGCAGGATTCATCTGTCATACCAACCGTTGTGAAATATGGTTTTTCATATGCAGGATCTACTTTCAGAGGTGTGAATTTCAGTCCTGTTTCCTCGTACATCTCTCTTACTGCACCCTCATGAAATTCTTCATTCGGTTCTACCAGACCTGCCGGGAATTCGTAGATATATCCGCCGATTGCGTATCTGTACTGACGTACTAATACAACTCTGTCTCTCTTTTCCCCATAAAGACTGTAAATGATCACGCCATCCGGAGTGTTTTTACCTGTTTTTATCTTTAATTCGTTAATACTCTTCGCACGTGATGCCACGAAATATGACACAGGAGTGTTGTGAACACTTGTTGCATTTAAATGATACAAATTCAAAAATTTACAGTCTGTCAGTTTCTCAATATTGTGTATCTGTCCCATAATGGATACTTCCTTTCGCTTTCTATCCCTCTGTTGATTATCACAGCCAGTTTTCTTCTATCTCTGTTTTTAATTCGCAAAACATCTGATAAAACTCTTCTTTTGCATCAGCTATAATTCCTAACGCAATTTTCTGATTGTAAGAATGTGTAACATTATTTCTTGCCTGCAATGCACGAAGCCACTGCTCCTCATCTCTTATCATTCCTGCTTTATAGGCAGTCTTCAGAATGATTTTCGGTGAACCTGTTGCTCCCTCTGCATATCCATGAATCTCCAGTATTTCTTTCATCATTTTCCATGACTGCTCAAAACAAATTTCATACAATCCTACGAGTCCGGTAATCACTACATTATCATATGGTTCTTCATAATTATAAATATCTTTCATGTTAGACAGTGCATTGCAGAAATTCTCATATTTTCTCATACAAAATCCTCCCTTCCTTCTCTATAGATTCTCTTAATTCATCCTGCATGTCACGATCAAGATTTACAATATCATACTCCAGAAGAGTACTTGTCTCTTCATCCACATCTAACGCAAACCTTGCAAAATCTCCTCCTGTGACTGCAATATCTATATCACTTGTTCTTCTGAAATCCCCTCTTGCTCTCGAACCAAAAAGAATTACTTTTTCAATATCATATTTTTGCGCAAGGTTTCGGATTTCTTCTATAACTTCCGGTCTGATTCCTGTATCATTCATTTTATAAACCTCACATTCTGATGTTTATATCGTCTGTTTTATCTTACCATATTATCGTATCTTTTTTAAGTCTGTCTGACAATTTCCGTAATTATTTTTTGCACATAAAAAGAAGGGGCTGTCGGTTAATACCACATTTCGGCATCCTCAGTAGTAATTGAAAGAATCCCTGTAAGGACGAGGCTTGTTAGCCTTCTACCTTGCAAGGGATCCTTTTTTCTATGAAAGATGAAATTTATTTTTGGCCGCAAAAATCCCTTGTCTGGATTTTTACAGCTACACTTTTGATCAAACTGTTTTTCCCTCAAACTTCTTTAATTTTTCATTGAGAAAACGACAGTATTTATTTATATTCCTTCCGATTGCATACAACATGAATTCTTTGTACACTTTATCTGCAGAACGGTAATTAAAACGCCTAAAGTTTTCGTTTTCTTTGATATCACCGAAATGTCCTTCTGTCTGGATCGAACGTGTCTGCCGTTTCAGGATCCCACGCTCACTTTGGATGTTTGCATGGGATTTTTCACGCAGTTCTTCCCACTGCTCATTGATCTTCATTACCTTGTTTCTTTCAGTATCTTTTTCGGCATTATATTTATACAGACAGCGTGCTTTATGTTCGCATCCACTGCAATCGGCGCAGCTGTATACTTCAAAGGTCTGGGTATCACCATTCTGCTCTTTGGTTTCCGTTCTTATGTGACGTAATTCACGTCCGTCATGGCAGATATAAAACTGCTCATCTTCAAACACCTCAACCTTCATATTGTAATATTTGCTAATATCTTCTGCATATGCACGTGTTTTACGTTTCTCATGATCCTGCAGTTTCAGGATCTCAAGCGGAGAGCAGTTATCAATCTCAATAACTGTATTATTTGCGAGTTTCTTATGCTTTGACAGCTTCCTTTTTCGGTTCTTTTCTATTACACTGCGGACTTTATCCATTCCTTCGATCACAAACATCTGCGCATTCCCAATATCATACTTTAGCCCATAACCATTCTCCTGCAAAAATGTATTATATCTGGTAAAAGTCAGCTCGATAGAATCCAGCAGGTCAGAAAAATCTAAATCCTCCATCACTTTTTCAGGGTAGAAAATGGATCGTCGTCGGGTAAACTCAATTCATAGAAACTAAAGTTAATTTTCTGTTGCCCTAATTCAAAAAAGTCGGTATAATAATTATAGTAATCCTCGTAAATAATGCATTTAAGACAGTTCAGCAGAGTGCGAAAGACAAGAAAGATATCTGCAGGCGTGCTGACGCACGGCAAAGATATCTGACGCAGGATTTCACACTCTGATGGACTGGATTAAGATGCATTATTTTAGAGGATTGCTATAGTTGTTAGCATAGTTAAATTATAACATGTAACGGAGAGAAAGATGGTTGTCGTTAGCCATTTTTTTTCTTTTTTTGATAAAAAATTGGGGGAGGGTGTGAATCGGTATGAGTCACACCCTCCCTCTCTTAGAACTATCTATTTCCCGACAGCCCCTTCCATAATCCTTTTCAAACTGTTATTTAATCTTCACGCCTTTCACCTTAGAATAACCACTGTAAACCTTTTTCCCATTTACCACACGGTAGGCACGTACCTTGTAATAATAGGTTTTCTTAGAAGTAAGCTTCTTATTGGTATAAGAAACTGTGCTTCCTTTTTTAATTGTTGAGACTGCTTTATATTTTCCGTTTTTGGATGTTGCACGATATACAACATAGCCCTGGGCATTGCTTATCTTTTTCCATTTCAGCTTTGCCTGTTTCTTTCCGGCTGTTACGGTTACAGCAGGTGTTTTGAGCTTTACAGTCTGTCCCGGTGTCGGCTGCGGCGTTGTTGTCTGTGTTTTTACTGAGATATTCTTGTCGTAGCTGCTCCTCACAGCATTGCCCCATTTGCCTGAAACAGCCTGTACACTGTAATAATAGAGAGTATCCCCTACTGTCCTGGCATCTGTGTAAGTAAGCTCTTTTGTCTCCGCAATCTGTGTAAACCGGCTCTCTCCCATCTTGCGTCTGAGGATCAGATAGGAATCTGCAGCATCATATTTATCCCAGGTAATCATTACTGTATTTCCGGAAGCCTTGCATGCTTTCACAGTCGGCATTCCTGCTGCAAAAAGATCCTTTGCAGTACCTTTTACCACTACATGGCACACAGCTGTTACATTCTGATCTGTTTTTACGCGGATATCTGTCTCACCTACAGAAAGCGGTGTGACAACTCCTTTCTGATCCACCTTTGCAACATGTACATTGTCAGAAGTCCATACCAGCTCTCCACCACTTCCCTGAGGGCTGAAGGTCCATGTCAGTGCATGAGCCCCACTGTCAATTGCCAGGGTCAGAGTCTTATCACTGAGAGTAATCCCCTCCGCAGGGGCAGTTACCGTTACCTGACAGGTACCCTTGGTACCATTATCAGAAGTCAGGGTAATCTCTGCTGAGCCTGTGCCAACAGGAGTTACCTTTCCGTTTCCGTCTACAGCTGCCACTGCAGTATTTGAAGATGCCCAGTTCAGGGAAGAAGGTTTCGCGCCATTTGGAGAAATGGTATAATCCAGTGTTCTGGAACCACTTTTTGTTGAAAGCGCCAGGCTTGACGGGGAAATGCTGATACCTGTAATGTCAACCGGTCTGGAAGATACGGAAATATTACAGGTTGCATAAACACTTCCGGAAACCCTGGCAGTGATAACTGCCGAACCCTCCCCTGCTGCTGTTACCACTCCGTCATTTACCCTTGCAACAGAACTGTTGGAGGAATTCCAGGTTACTGTTCCCACTGAATCAGAAGGAAGGAGTGTATAAGTCAGGGTATAGCTGTCCCCTTTGGAAAGAGAAAGCTCAGAAGCATTCAAAGTAATATGCTTTGGTGATGCCGGAAGCCCGGCCTCAACGGCCTTCAGCAGCTGGGTTGCTTCATAAACCCTGTTTGCAGAAGCATCCAGAGTAGTCAGTGCGCTGTCTGCCTCAGCATAGGCTCCGGAGAAACCGCTGGCCTGTGACCATCTGGAACGCTCCGCATTGGCTTTTCCCATCATACGGATCAGCTCGCTTTTATCTGCGGCTTCAAAAATCTGTTTATTATTGTTATACGGATCACAGCCGGTGATATCCGTACCGCCACACAGGGCAAACATGACACGAAGTACGCTTCCGTCTGAAGGATGGCTTGCCCCCATGCCTACCCCCATAAATACATTATCAAGAGTATAGGTCCAGCCGGAAGCTGAACAATAGGAAAACTCTGTCAGATCCGGAGAATATTTATTTCCTGTCAGCTTATAGGGTTCTCCTGTCCATGTAGATGTTTCCGCCAGAACTCTCTTGATACATTCCGGTGTATTCAGGCTGCCACTGTCACAGTTTGCAATTCCCCTGAGATAAAAACCATAGCTTGAATTTGTGTCATAAAGGGGTGTGATCCCATTTTCGCTTAATCCACGCAGCAAAACATCTGCACAGGTTTCCCCTTTGGAAAATTCTACCTGTGTAGGTTCCAGGATCATACCCTGTCCGATAGTATTCTTTTCCACTGTCAGAGTCAGAGTGTCTGCCAGGACATCTGTCTGTCCAAGTGCAAAGATTCCAACAGCCATTCCGGCTGCCAGAGTCAGGCCTTTCACAGCCTGTAACAACTTATTCTTTGTCATTTTCATTTTCCTCCTTATTTTCGGGCCGCTGCAGCAGCCCGTATTTTCTTTTTACTCTTTCCAGTTTCTCCAGCAGAGGTCTGCTTAAGATCCACAGGAAAATCACTGTAGAAGTTGCCTGTACCAGATCCACCGGTGCACCCGAGATATAAAATGCGATCAGACTTTTCTTAGTGATCCGTCCATAAGCCATCAGGATAGATGCCGGGTTCATAATTCCTCCAAAGATCAGAAACACACTCAGGAATCCGTAGATACACAGATCAATCTTTCTGGCTTTGAGAATCCCTTTCTGAAAAAGAATTCCAGCCAGATATCCGATCATTCCATAGGAGAACATCTGCCACGGAGTCCAGGGTCCCTGCCCGAAAAACATATTTGAGATCATCATGATCAGACAGGCGCAAAGGAATCCTGCCTCACCGCCTAAGGATACTCCGGTAAGGATTACGATAGCGGCGATAGGCTTAAAGCTTCCAATCATAAAGAAAGCGCTTCTGCCTGCCACTCCAAGGGCGGCCATTACAGCAATGACCATAATCTCTCTTGCCTGTGGATGCCGCCCCTCAAATACCATAAAAAATGGAATCATGGAATAGGCAAGCACTAACAGGCTGATGATAACATCATGTTTGCCATGAAACTTATGTACCAGGATAAAAAGCACCAGTGGCACAAATGCCAGAAACATGATCAGTCCGATCCAGGTACGCTTCTCGATCTTTCCTTTGTGTATAGGCTGAATAATGATGCCATCCTCTTTCAACTCATATTCTTCCAGGTCATCTTCGGAAGTGTCTGCCATAGAACTTTGTTCCATCACGGACTTTCCGGGTTTTAACAGCTGTTCATTCCGGGTTTCTCCCCAGAACCGGTCCATAAACTGATCTAAAGCCTTTCCTTCAAGCACGCAGCCACCTCCTTTCCGGTAACTGCCTCAGGGAAATAATGTCTTGCCATGCGGTTTGCCGCAGTGGTATAGAAACTGTTTCCTGCAAAAAATTCTGCAGCCGGTTTACTGGTCACCACATTCCCCTGGAAAAACAGCCCAACCCTGTCTGCATACTCCGCCACAAATTCCACATCATGAGAAATCATGAAAATCGTGATACCATGCTCCTGAAGCTTCTTAAGGATTTCTCCCAGTTCCTGTTTATACTCTGCATCCAGTCCTTTGGTTGGTTCATCCATCAGAAGAAGTCTTGGCTGTAAAAGTAATACCTTCGCAAGTGCCAGACGCTGCTGTTCTCCACCACTCAGATCATAAGGATGACGGTCTAACAGCCCCTCCAGCCTGGTCAGACTTACAATCCCTTCGATGGCTTCTGCCTTCTTCATAGAGGCGGTATATTCCGGAGATTTCTTCTCTTTTGCCCCGCCGATGATGGAATACAGATCTTCCCGGACTGTCTTTCGGATAAACATACTCTGGGGATTCTGCGGCAGAACACCCAGATAGCCTCTGTAAAGCTGAATATCTGTATATCTGCGGATATCAATACCATTTAGCAGGATCTTTCCACGGTATGGTGCCCGGACACGGCTGATCAGAGATAAGGTTGTGCTTTTCCCTGTTCCGTTCCCACCGACCAGCGCATAAAATTCACCCTGTTCCACTTCCAGATTCAGATCCTGCACCACATCCCTTCCCTCTTTTTCATATCGGAACCATACATCCTTTACCTGAATTGCCGGCGGCACAGAAGTTTCTGACCTGTGCGGCAGTTTATTTCTTAAACCATTGGATGTTTTTTGTAGTTTTGTGTTACTTTTTTCCGGCCTGCCGCTCTGTGCCTTCTGCATCACCTGAGTGATCCAGTTTCTGCCATCTCTGACTGTCAGAGGGCAGGGCAAATCACTTTCTACCTCAGCATAGATCTGCATGGGAACCGGCATGGACAAAAACATTCCATGATGCTTCTCTTTCAGAAATTCTCCGATTTCCCCGGGAGTTCCCTGTGTGAGCAGGCCCCCCTGATCCAGCACGTATACTTTGTCTGCCCAGGGAATCACATCCTGCAGACGATGCTCTGTGAGGATTACAGTTGTACCAATATCCCTGTTGATCTTCCGCACAGTTTCCAGAAAGTCAGAGGCAGCAATCGGATCCAGCTGAGACGTAGGTTCATCCAGAATCAGAAGTTTTGGATGCATGGCCATAATCGCTGCCAGATTCAATAACTGTTTCTGCCCTCCGGAAAGTTCGGACACATTTTTATAAAACCACTGATGGATGCCGAAATAACTTGCCATCTCTGCCACCCTGAGGCGGATAGACGGTGTATCGTATCCCAGACTCTCCAGTCCAAAAGCCAGTTCATGCCAGACTTTATCTGTTACAATCTGGTTCTCCGGATTCTGTAATACATATCCGATCTCCTGACTCTGCTGTCTGTGATCAATCTCAGTCAGATTCTGACCATAATAGCAGATCCGTCCAGATTTGCTGCCATAAGGGGCCAGATCTGATTTTAGCTGCCGCAGCAGTGTGCTCTTGCCGCAGCCGCTCTTACCACATAGTACATTAAAGGTTCCTTCCTCTACATCCAGCGTTACATTTTCCAGAGAATCCCTGTCCCCATTTGCATAACGGAAGGAAAAATTCTTCACTTCTATTATCTTCATTTGTGCTCTCCTTCCATTTCATTTGCAAGTTCTTCATAAATCTGTCTGTAGGTTACCGTCATCTCACTGTGTACATGACTGCGGCTCTTTTTCATAGCGTATTCCTCGCTGAGATCCAGCATCAGCGGCAGAAAACAGAAAATCCCAAAACTGATAAACGTAATGACCGCAAGTACCGGACTGCAGGACTGCCTCGGGACACGTCCGAAAATAGTAAACCCTGCCAGAAGGATTCTTGGATTATATTGGGAAAAAGCAGCGCCATGACAACATCCGTATCCGGAAACCACAAAAAGCACTGCCAGCATCCCGCCCAAAATCTTATCTCTCCGATTGAAACGATAAATAGAAAAAGCAGTCCGGCCTTTCAGTCCATATCCTCTGCTTTTCATAGAATCTGCTGTCTCAATCGCATTTTCCAACGCCCATGTCACAAGAATTGATACCATATTTAAGGCATACCGGACTTTCTTAAACCATTTTCCATTGCTCACATCCATTCCCACACATTTCTGTCCATTGCGGATTACTTTCAGCTGTGCAATAAAATGCGGCACAAACCGAAGTGCCATGGACAGCATCAGGGACATTGCCGGAATGATCCTGCCGAAAAGGTAGATAAATTTGTCACTGGTCATGATCTGGTTATAACAGGAGAACCACAGGATCATGATAAAGAGCACACATCCCAGAACAATTCCATATACCAATGCTTCCAGTGTAACCCAGTTTCCACTGCTCTCGATATAAAGCAGCGGTGTCACTCCATAATGGTTAAACATCGGATTCAGCAGTGCGACGATCAAAAGACTTGGAATTGTCAGGAGAAAGTTGATCTTCAGGACCTTTCCCACTCCGTTCAGCCACATGGAATATGCAGTAGCAGCCACAAAAGACACTGCCAGATAAACCGGATGCTGGATAAACATGGTAAACCCCAGCACCACGGCAAAATAAAAGAAATTCAAAATGGGATGGCATCTGGAGAAGGCATCAGTCATAATACTGATCCCCCACATCCCTGCCAAGATTACAGGTATAACGCCATTCTACGGTATCCCCGTCTTCCAGCGTATACTTGGAGCATCCATAATTCGGATACCAGCCATTAACACAGTACATCCATCCGGAGTCCTTGCCACAGTCAAATTCATACAGATTGTTGATACCTGAAACATAATAACTGTTATACATAGGAGTCCATTCCGATTCCATCTGGATTCCAGCCTCATTACACACACGTTTCAGTACATCAAATACAGTTTCGCCTTCATAGAATTCCACTTCAGAAGGATACAGAATCCATCCGTCTGCAGGGACAAACTCTGCTTTGGACTCCTTCAGGTCATTCCAGTTATTCAGGATCGTAGAACATTCGATAGAGAAGGTACAGGTCATTGCTGTATCTTCATCCGAACTGTCTCCGCTGCCTGATGTGTCCCCGGAACTGTTGTCTGCAGAAGAACCATCCTGCCCGGAGGTCGGGTTTCTATCTGTATCTGCCTGGTCTGAGGAACTACCGGTAGATTTATTGTCTTTTGACTGTGTATCTTCTCCTTTTGCATTATCTTTGGTATTATCTTTGGTTTCATCATCCGCCTGGTCGTCTGCAGCTTCTCCTGTGGTGGAGCCTCCGATCAGATAAAAATCTCCGCCCGTTTTTGTTACATTAAAAGTAAGGGTTGTCCGTTTTACTTTCTTTTTGCCACTTTCCCTGGTAGAGATCTTCGCAGTATCCAGTTGATAAATCTTTCCATTCTCTTCCAGACAATAGAGAACTTTATCTGCGTTCCATTCTTCTTTCAGATTAAGGGTCAATTTTGCCGGAGCAGCCAGGTTCATCTTCTCCAGTGTAACCTTCAGTGCATACGGTGCATTATTGGCAGCTTTCTTTATTTCTTCTGTCCCGTCCTCTGTACACTGTACCAGAAGCTTCTGTTCTACAGGATTCTGAATCTGGCTTCCATTGTAGGTCCATTTATATCCAATACCACTGTCTGTTTTTCCCACAAAATAAAACTTCTCATCTTTTCCCGCAATGGTCTCCATCTGCGCCTGGGTGATAATCCCATCCTCCGGAAGCTGCGTCTTTGTTTTTAATGGTTCTACATCTGTATCCTGTTCCTCATCGGAACTGTTCATGATATCTGCTCCCTTTTGGGAAAGCTGTGTCATATTGTCATTTCCGCTGCCGCAGCCTGTGAGGGAACTTACTCCCAGAAACAATGCAAGCCACAGAGCAAGTCCCTTTTTCTTTCTGCTCATTTCTTCTTCCTCCGCTTACGTATAAGAGCTTTCACTCCTGCTTTAATGCCGCTTCCTGCCAGACCTCCTGCCAGAGCACCAGCTGCTGCAAATCCAAAGATCATACCATATTCTTTCTTATCAGAAGTCAGAACACCGGATCCGGTATCCTCTGCTGACTCTATGCTGCCATCTGCATGGTCATCCGCCAGAGAGGTTTCCTCTGATTCCACATAAGGCTCTGCCTCAAAATCCCATCCTACGGAATTTTTACCATTCTTTGACTTGCTGTTCTTTGATTTACTGTTTTTGGAACTGCTTTTAGAGTTCTTATCCGAAGAGTTACCAGAAGCACTCTTTCCTGAATCTCCTGCATTACCTGAACTTCCTTTGCCTGATGACTTGCCGCCCAGAGATTTACCGGAACCACCGGGCTTTTTCGTATTTACATTACCGCTGCTTCCCGATGGGTCTGCTACAGGAGCAGAGGTTGGAGTTGGAATAGGAGTCGGCTCCTTTAAACCAGTGCCGGTTCCGTCACCCTTTCCCCCTTTACTGATACTTACATCTGACATATCATAAAGACCTGTTTTTCCGTCTTTCAGACGCTGATAAGCCACCAGTGCATAATACCCCTGTTCTGTAGCCATACCATCCAATGTACCTGCAGCAGCACCGCCATTATTTCCGGCGCCTGCTTTTACATGCATGAATCCACTTCCTGCAATATGATAAGTAAGGAGATTCTCTATTGTCCAGTGTCCGCCCTTTATAAAACGGGAATCTGTTTCCGGATCAATGCCCAGACTGCACAAAGCAGTAATGACCTGTGCACAGGATTCCTCTGTTTCGACTCCCATGGTAGAATAACCACCACTATCGTTCTGCATTTCAGACAGCCGGGCAAGTCCACGGTCAATGGCAGCAGTCACATTTTCATATCCTGCTTTATGGTAGTATGGTGCCAAAGCCTGCAAGGTCATTCCTGTAACATCCGAATCCGCATTACTTCCCATCAAAGCCCATCCTCCGCCAGGCAGCTCACTCTGCAGCAGGAAATTTACCAGTGCTTCTTCTGAATTCTGTTCTTTGGCAGACGGATTATCAGGAAAAGAATATTCCGGATGACAGTTCACTGCCAGAAGTGCCCAGATAGGACCATTTAATCCCTGCTCCTTTACCAGACTAAGATCAGAAATGTATTTAAAAAGATTGTAACCGCCTACATTACGGGCATCCTTCCCTTCTGCAGTCAGCACAAGAACCCTCTTGGAATACTCCGTATATTTGGAAGTATTGGTCAGAATTCCTTTCTTTTCCTCAATATAATTTGCTGTATGATTATAATAAGTAGAGAAATATTTCTCCTTCAGACTCAGTCCACCCCTTGCCAGCCCCAGCACATACCATTCACTTCCTACCGAAGGATTGGTATCTGTGGCACGCATATAGGCACTGGTCTCAGCCATGACCTGACTGACAGATTTCTTCAGGGTATTCGCCCCCTGCATAACAGTTACCTTACAGGTCGCTGTCATCTCAGGATGCTCTGCTACTGTCGCTGTGATCGTAGCAGAGCCATTCTTTACTGCTGTGACAACTCCTTTTTTGCTTACCTTTGCAATAGAAGTATTACTGCTCTTCCAGGTAACATTGTAATTTTCCGTAACGGATTCCGGTATTGGAACTACTTTAAGGGTATGTTTCTGGCCACGGTTGATCTTTATGGAGCTGCTGTTAAGAGAGATTCCCTGCAGACCTGCCGGAAAATCTGCCACGATCAGATGCGTTAAAGTTCTGGCACTGTCCAGATAGAAAGTTCCGTCTTCCTGCATCTGTGGGGTCAGTTCCATAAAAGAATCTTCCGCAGATCTGAGGATTCTCGGTTTTGTCAGGCTCTCATACCCTTCCGGTACAGGAAAGGCCAGCGAGATCATTGTCATGGGTTGATATGCTTCTCCTGTACGGATATCTGTATAGGAAATCTCTATGTCATAAAGAAGCTGCGGCAGAGTACCCGGATAAGTTTCTGACAGCTGCTGCATTGTCTGCTGTCCATCAGAACTCTCCTGTACATGAAGCTGCACATACCAGGGATTCCCTGTTACTGTTACTCCATTGACAGAAGAAATCTGAGCTGCAATACGGTTCCGGACAGTTTCCAGTGCCTCTCTGATCCCGGAATTCACCGCTGCCTGCTCATCCTCTGTCAGACTGTCGTAAGTGTCACTGGCAAGACAGAAATCTGCGATCATCTCTGAATCCAGATCTATTTCCTCTGCTTCTGCAGCTTTCTGAATATAAGAACACATGGTCTGTATATCCAGCATGGTTCCGTTGTCTTTCTTATTTTCATTTTCCGATGTTTCTTCTTCATATGCGCCAGTTTCTGTTTCTGATCCGGACGGTTCTGTTTCAGACTGAAACTCATCCGCAGCAGTCCCCTCCCTGTCAGAATCATCACTGTGTACTGCGGCAGAACTTTCTTCGGCCTGTTCTGTATGTATCTGTTCTGCCGGTGGCTCCTGTGCTCCCGGTACAGGACATGTAGTAACTGCCATTCCTGCACTGAGAAGCAGTGCCATCCATTGTTTATTCATTTACTTGCTTCCTCCGCTTTTTCTGATTCTACAATCAAACGGATAAAATCCTCCGCTTAGCAATTATTCGGTTAAATCACAAAATGACAGATGATTCTCTCCTGCAAAATGACAGGAGAGAAATAACATCTGCCTTATTTTTATTTATCTTTTTTTTCCGAATTTAACAGCAATTATCATGGCTATTACAATGTTTATCACAAAATTCCATCCAAAAGTATGTAGCCATATCCCTGACAGGTCTTTGATCCCTGATATATTATTATGGAATACAAATTCTTCTGAAATGAATATACCCGCTAAACTTGCGAAAAACATTGCCAAAACAGCCAGTAGAAATATTTTTATTATTCTTTTCATGCATTCAGAAACTATTTTTTTTGATTATCTTTGCTTTTTTTGGAAGAATGCAGTGTGCCAATAATGACACATTGCATTCTGACATTTTATTATTTAATGACTACTTTTTTTACTTTAGAGAAAGAACCGTATACTGCTTTGCCGTTTACTTTTCTGTAAGCGCGTACTTTGTAATAACGGGTCTTGCCTGTGGCAAGTTTCTCTTCTGTCATGCCAGTTCCTTTTGTGGCTTTTATACGGATATATTTACCATTTTTTGAAGCACTGGCATATACCTGGTATCCATCAGCACCCTTTACCTTGCTCCATTCCAGAACTGCAGTTTTGGATGTAGATCCTACAGACAGAGCCGGGACAGAAAGAATTGCTTTCCCCTTTACTGCTGTTGAAGAACTTCCATAAATCTTCTTATCATTTACATTTCTGTAAGCACGTACTTTGTAATAATAGGTTGTTCCTGTAGCTGCTTTCTTATCAAGGAAGGTAACTGCACTGTTCTTTGCGGTTGATCCAATTGCTGTATACTTGCCATCCTTTGAAGCAGAGCGGTATACTCTGTAACCGTTTGCTCCGGAAACCTTATTCCATGTGACACGGATGGTGGTATAGTTCTCGGAATCAGTTGCTGCGATCTTTACTTTTCCAAGCTTCGCTTTTCCAATCACACCATCTTTGTCATAACTGCTTACAGTCTTTCCGCCCCATGTATAAGAATAAGCTCTTACTGTGTAATAGTAAACTCTTCCTGTAACTGCTTTCTGATCCTTATAGGAAATATCTGTTACCTGATCTGCAATCTTCTTCCAGCTTCCTGTTTCTGTTCTGCGGTATACTATATATCCATCTGCATTATCAACACTGCTCCAGCTTACCTGGATTGTCTTGTAATTGAGGGATTTTGTCTGCAGGTTAGCAGGCATATCTGCTTTGAAGGCGTCCTGTTTGCCTGCAAGTTCAATATGATAATCTGCAACAATGGTCTTGATCAACTCTAATTGCTTTGCATTCCACATATAGGACTTGCCTTCTGCGCTCATGCTGTCAATGAGTTTCTGAAGTGCTGCAAGTTCTGCTTCTACACTTGCAATGTTTTCTTTGGTAACAGCCGTCGGAAGGTTACTGATCCAGTCATCTGCCTGCTGTGCATCAGAAATATCTTTGCCAGCTTTGTCAGCCTGTGCTGTCAGTGCGGCGATCACTTCTGCAAAAGTCATTTCCTGATTTCCGACTTTGACCTTCAGACCTGCCATTGCATTTTCCTGTCCCTGGTAATCTTTCGCATAACGGTCAAGGAATGCTTTTACCTGTGGATAAGAATCTCTGTCTACAGGGTGGTCTTTTACAGTTGCGTAAATTAAAGCTGCTTCATCTGCGAAAAGCTGCTGGTATTCATTCTGACCTTTTTCATAAGTCAGAGCCATGGCGATCAGCTTCTCCATGTTCTCTACCAGTGCGGTGTTTTCACTTCTGAATTTCGTTTCTTCTGTTTCTGTTAACTGATCATAAGCGTTCTTAGCTGCTGCAATCTGTTTCAGCTCTGTTTCGGTAAGTGCACGTTTCGCAGTATCACCTGCTGCAGGAATTTCCTCTTCTGTGGAGAAATCTGCATCCGGTACTTCTGCTTCATCTGCAATTACAGAGTCAGGGGTCTCTTCATTCGAAACATCTGCAATGTCTTCTGATGACTGAATATCCATCTGCGCTGCAGGCTGCTCACTGATATCAGAAGTAAATGCATCTGCGCTTCCGTCTGAGAAATCAGAACCTTCTGCCGGAACTTCCTGTGCCGGGAGCTCTTCTGACTGTACAGCTTCCTGTGCTGCAGGTACTGTAGTCGGCTGAGGTGCTTCATAAGCGCGGACAGTCTCTGCATCCGGGAGTGCCTTGAGCATCGCTTTCAGTGCATCAGATTTCAGCTGATAGAGATAACCTTCTGCTTTTTCCAGAGAACTTAAGTTTGTAACCTGAGCTTTCTGCTGATCATCAAGAGTATTGTATAATACTCTTGCATTTGCCACATAATCTTTCCAGCTATTCCAGATCTTCTCTGTCGGTACGTTGTTATTCTTTTCTGTCAATTTCAGAGGTCCGTCAGACAAAGCACCTGTAGAGGATGTGGTGATATTCAGTTCATCAATAAAGGAAATCACATAGCTTACTTTTGCATCTGTACTCTGGCGTCTGATAAACAATTCTGCCTTCTCAAGCTCTGCATAGTTCGTAACACGTTTCTTCTGATCTGCTGTCAGTGCATCATAAGCGGTTCTGGCTTCTATGACAAGAGCCTGTTTCTTCTGATAATTATCGGAAGTCACTTCACCGATTGCCTTGATCTTATCAACAACTGCAGCCGCAGCCTTCAGATCAGGGATCAGATTTCTCAGATACTGTAACGTACTGTAATTCGTAACCAGAGCTTTCTGCGCATCTGTAAGAGCATTGTACTCTGCCTGTATGTTGTCCAGAAGCTGCAGAACATAGGGATCAAGGGTTAATGCATCTGAAGAAGGAAGTGCATTAATTGCCGCAGCCACCTTCTCAGCAGCTGCTTTATCCTTTTCTTTCTGTGTCTGCCCCTTCTCCAGTTCTTTTATCCTGGCTTCTGCTTCTGTCAGCTTAGAATAATTGGAGATTACAGATTTTGCTTCATCATCAAGTGCATCGTAAAGATTTCTTGCCTTTACTACAGCATCCTTATCCTCCAATGTCAGCTTATCTGCTGCCGGCAGAGCATCAATAGCTGCGATTACTTTTGTAATAGAATCACCTTTACCGTTCTCTGCTGCAAGAAGCTTTCTCAGTGTGTCTTTGTTAAAGATTGCTTTGTGTTTTTCGTCTAATTCATTGTAAGCGTTTCTTGCTGCTTCAATTTTTTCTTTTGTACTGTTATCGTTAAGGGCAAGAATCATGTCGTTGACGGACTTGGTTGGGACTTTTACGTCTGTAAACTCCCAGAAGCTTGCGGTATTTTCGTATTGTCTGATAAATGCATCCAAACCACGGGCAATCTGTGGTACATCATAGTTTGTAAATCCATGAATACTTCCATCCAGAACTCCGTCTACATCTACCAAATCAAAGAATGCATCAAGAATATTGTTTCCATTCTTAGTATATCCACTGGAAGAATCTAAAACATTTACACCAAACGTTCCTGCAAAAAGCATTGCCTGTGCATCATTCCATGCGTTGTTTCCATAAGACATACATCCTGTTTCAAATCCTGGTGTACAGAATGAACCTGTTGAACGTTGTGCAATTGCTGGAAGCTTATGTAATGCCTTGTCTACAGCTTCTGTTACATCATTGTAACCAGGCTTTTTGTACCAGAAAATAAGTGGCTGCCATCCTATGGTATTGTCGGCATTTGCAAAAATTTTGTCTTCGGCATTTGACAAAGCTTTTGCTGTATCATGTGCCCATTGGTTAATTTCTGTATCTTTAAAAGTGTCAGCGGTATACCCACCTGCTTTTATTGCATTAATAGCATATACAGTTGTATAAGTAAGTTCTGTGCTTTTTCTTGATCCAACTGCCGAAAGAAGGTCTACAGACGAAATGTCCCTTGGATCATATCCAATAGCTTCAATAGCTAAAATTAATTTTGAAAGTTCTGTTGTCTTCCATTGAGAAACATCAGTTCCCTGATTTTTAAGTAACTGCAAATACTCTTTGGTATTTGCAAACCATTTGTCAAAATAATTTGTATCTCCATATGGAATATAGCCGCATCTAGCTGCTGTAAAAATGGCCCAAATATCTGTATTTTCATAGGATGGGGATTCTTTAGATCCAAAGGCATTTTTATTTTGGCAATAGTTCATAATAATGTTACAAGCCTTTTTAGCTTTTTCATAGTAAGATGGCCAATTACTTGGATTACTTGAGTTTCCCTTAGCTCCATTGTCTACAACTTCACCAGTACCGTCAACTACTTCAACTTTGAAACTATACCCATCTTCTTCTGCTTGTTCTTCTTTTCCATCTTTAAATTTCAAAATAGGCATATTAATCCATTCTACGCTTAATGGACGTTCGCCTAAAAAACTCGTATCAATTGTAGCAGATTTTATATCTTTCTTTACATCATCAGATGGCAAAACTACTTCTATACCATATTTTTCAATAATAGATTGTTGTTCATCAGTTAAATCTGTAAATTTTACACCTATCACATTTACAACATTATTATCACCGTCATCGTAAATATTCTTTTTTTCACCATCTATAATATCTACTTGATATGGGAAATGATAATTTTTAGCATAATCAACAAAACGATTATAATCTCTGGGTACGCTTGTACTCCATACTTTAGGTTCAGTGGAAGCCTGAACTTTAAGAGTTATTTCTTCGGTTTGTAGATTATAATATGGATAGCCATTATTATCTTCTGGGGAAATAGTCCATTTTTTATTAAAGTCAAACCCTTCATAAGTTCCCTGGTTTTTCATTTCAGACGTAGTTTTGCCAAAATCAGCATAATTAGGAAACTCTTTATTATTATCTCTATTTGCAATATATTCAGACCTGATTTTAATGTCTGGCATATTTTCTTTATCATAATAACAATTGGTTGCACTTGCTGACGTACTAAAAAAACTTTTTCGTGTAAATGAAACACATAGATATCCCCATGTATTATCTTCTATTTTGGGTTCCAGTTCATCTGCTAATGACTTTATTGCTTCCGAATACTGTCCATATCCTATACAATTTTGGTAAGTTATTCCAGTATTAATTGTTCCTAATTGACAAAATTCAAATCCTAAATCATTCTCAACAATATCCTCAGCTATTTCTTCGATTGTTTTTTCACTCTGCAAATCGTAAGTTATCGCTATGGAAGAATCCATTAAAGTTCCATTTCCCTCGATTGCACCTATTGAAACATCTTCATCTTCATCGTCATAAATACAAGTTACGTTTCCTTTAATTGTTATTCCTTTTGCAATTCCATCACATTGCGAAAAGACAGTTTGAAATTCATCTGTTTCGCTATTATATGCATATGATTCATCAATTTGTACATTTATATTTTCTACAATTCCATTGTCATTTATACGAAAAGGAAATACAGCAATGTTTTCTTTTGCTTCTTTTGAAGCATATGTAATGGTGTGTCCTTTTCCGTTCAATATGCCGCCAAAACTAGATGTTGCTTCTGGAACATCTGAAATGTCAATGTCATTACATAGTATAACCGTTTTATTATTATAATTTTGTATATTTTCGATAAAATTATAATAATCTTGTTCTGTATTAATACAGTATTTCCCTGTTGAATCTTGTGATAATATATCTGAATTAGCTTTTACAAGATAGGCATTACTAAATAATAGAAAAGCTGAGAATATTAACTGATATAAGATTTTTTTTTCTTTTTTCTTTTTCTTCATATCTATTTACACCCTAAAATTAAAATAATATGAAAAAGACGGAGAACTAATGCTTTATAAAGTGAAACTTTATAAAGCATTAGTATCTTCATCTTTTTATTTGCTATTAAAATTTACTTTATTTCCAACCCGGAACCTGAATCCACTGATCTCCCTGCTGAACATAACTGGAAAATCCAAGATCTAATCCCATCATCATAGAAAAATCTAAGCATACAGTGTGTTCTTTAGTGTCGGAAAGTACAGTATCAACACCTAAGTTATCTGTATTACCATCAATAATAGTCATCCAACCTGAATAATTATTATAGTCTTTCTCAGAAAGCCAATCTGTTTTATGTACTATATTGTTCCAGGTTGAATTTTTTGTAACCTTCATGCTTTCTGTTTCTGTTGTATTAAGATTTGATAATTTGAAATATTTTCCTCTTCCGTTAGCAAGAGAGTTTGCTGTTTTATTTGCTGTACCATCATCTGCAAATACTTTCCCTAAATCGCTATTAGCATGATTTTCCATTTTAACAGCTGGAATATAATTTCCATACTGACTATCATACCAACTTAAAACTCCTTGATAATGATAAGTTTTACCATTTAAAGTCTCTTTTGTTTCAGTATCAGATCCCGAAACTGCTTTCAGAACATCTAGTGCAGTAACAGAACCGTTGGAATTTGTTACTGTAACAACTTTTTCTGGCACAATGTCTGGTGACGCACTATTTTTTCCTGTTAAACCAGTTGTCTTTATAGACACTTTTGCAGTTACTGTATCTGCCATAGCCGGTACTGCTGTGCTTCCTACCATTGTTGTTGCCATTAAGAATGCAATCACGCTTTTTCTTACTTTCATGTTCATTTTGTTTCCTCCTTAATTAAATGTATTATTTTTTTGCAGGTTATCCTGCAAAATATATCATTTCGCATCCTTTTCAGACCACGTTTGATACCTGTTTTCCATAAAAAAGGGTATAAAAAATAAACCTCCGTTATGCCTACAGATATTTGTTTTTTATTTTTACTAAAGTCCGTCTCCTGACTTAAAGTTCCAACCTACTTGCTGCCCTTCTCGGAAAGGATCTTTCCAATGGTTTCGCAGTGTTCGTCCTTATTACAGTGGGGATAAACCGTACCGGTATCTCACCGGATTTCCGAAAACTAAAGGGATAAAAAGCGACTTCCGATATTCAGTTATCAAAGTGCAAAAAAAATCCCCACCATACTGGCAGGGAATATAATGTACAGATTGAACTTTCACTCATATCCTTCGCATTATAGTATTCCCTTGAATACCATTACAAGAATACAGTGAACTGCAGACTAAATATACTGCAAGGGAACGGAACCCTGTTTGGGATTCTCACCCAACGATTCTTCAATCATTACCGTAGTAATAAGCTGTACATATGCGCTAAACGCTATTTATTTAACAAACTAATCTTAACACCCCCCCAGTGCTTTGTCAATCTTTTTCAGAATTTTACATAAATGAAAATCCAAAGATGACCAAAAACTTCCTCCTGCCAGTTATTCTTATTTTCCGACCAGCAGGAGGAAGTTTCCTTTGCGTTACATATTATACTCTTTATAAAGTTCTTTCCGCCTCTCAGCATCCGTCGCAGCACCCTGAACTTCCGCACTTCTTCCATCCAGGATCAGACGATTGATCAAAACACCAAGACGCGTTTCGCCCTGAAGCTCTCCAATGACTTTTCCTCTTGCCTCTCCACGCGCTTCTCCAATAGACTCTCCCAGAACCTTTCCTTCCGCACGTAATCTTTCAGATTCCAATTCTAACACTTTTCCACCCATAGTCTCACCTAACCTTTCCCGGACTACTTCCTCATCACGGCAAATGTAATCCGATATTTTTGTAATCAGTTTATTTAAATTCGTGTATAACTCTGCCCTTCCTGTTTCTGTCAGTTCTTTTTCCAGCATTACTCGGATATCTTCGTATTCATCCAACAAAGACTGCAGCTTTTCCGGATCTTGATTTATTCTATGTATCTCTTTCTCATACCGCATAATATAAAACGGCAAAAACATCCGCAGATTCTTCTCGAAAATTTTATCTTTCGTATATTCATCAAGTTTTACAGTAGGGATACGGTATCTGCGTCCGTACTTTCTGGCCGAATCTAAAGCAATAGCAAAATCATACTCGATCATCCGGATTGCCATTGTGGTATCATCAACACTCTGACATTCGATATGATACAACTTCCTTCCAATCCTCAGGCAGGAGTCTGTAATAATCTCACCATTCTCCTGATGATGCTCATTTCGAAGCTGTATAATCTCTACATCCTCCGGATATGAAGTCTGAAATACTTCATTGATCAACGGTATCGCCAACTGCGGTATCTTCTCGATCATTGTACGGAATACGTCATCAAAGATCGTATTATTATTCATTGAATCCCTCACTTTCATTATAGCATTTCTATATGTTTTCTAAAACCCCCGAACTACTACTGACCGCAAAAAAATAATTCACTTTTAACCGTTTCTGCCTCCTCTCCTTCAAACAAGGCAAAAAAACAGAATACCCTTCTTTCACAATCATTCATCCCTGTCCGAATTATAAAGTTTGAAATATCCTAATGAAAATGTCGGCGAACGCCAGATGAACCTGCCTTGAAATGCCAGATCAGGCAGCAGGTGATAAATTTTCACTACAATCACAGTTTAGATTACATTGTTCCAAAATGCAAGGCCTATTTTCTCACATCCTATATTCAGCCCAGAAAAGCTATTTTCAATGCCAACCATAATATATTTCCATACATCCAGTACCCAGTCTGGAAAAATCCACCATTTATTTGCATTTTTTTCAAAAAACCAATTGATTCTTCTCACAAAACATATATAATAGAATCAAACCAAATATTTACAAACAATTACCGGTTTTAAGTTCTGCTGGTCACGGCACAGGATGTCGGACCTTCAGCCAAGAGGGAATCAGGTCAGAATCCTGGACAGTCGTGCTGCTGTATACGTGCAGCTGGGTCTCATATCCATTGCATATTATCATGTGAGAAGGAGAGATTACAGCGTCACTGCGTGAGTCAGAATACCTGCTTAAGGCTGCCGCCACCAACTACACGCAATGGGAAGTGGAAGGGTGATCTTATTTAGTGTACCCATTTTTGTACTAAAGAAAGATCCCTTTTTACCAGATGTTTTCTCTGTTCCTTACCGGAATATGGAGTATCGGCAACCTGACGGTTTTTGTTCATGCATTTCATCAACCTGCCCGTTTATGAAAGTATTACATTGCTCCGTTGCAGAGAAAACAAATATTCTATTGCAAAGGAGTTTTTTTATGACATACAATATATCCGGCAGAAAACAAAACCTGACACTTCAACGCTGTAACTGTACCCCATATTTAAAAAGAGACATAGACATTCCGGCAAACTGTACCATTATTTCTGAAAAAACCTTCCAGAACAGATCCATGATCCAGTCTGTTTCATTTCCATATGGTCTGAAACAGATCGGCTCAAACGCATTTTCGGGATGCAGCCGCCTGAAACATCTGCTTCTTCCTGAAAGTCTGTGCCAGATTGGAAAGGAAGCATTTTCCGACTGTACCACTTTATCCTCTATCTATATCCCTCAATATATTTCCACAATTTCAAAGGGCATGCTCCGCAACGCCCACAAATTATCAGAAACTCTTTTTTCCAATGAAAGCAGGCTGCTTAAAATCCAGGCAGACGCCTTTTCAGAATGCTCTGCATTAAGAGAAATCTCTTTTCCTGATTCGCTTCAGGAGATAGGTAACGGCAGCTTTTACAAATGCAAAAATCTGAGTGAAGTCCATTTTTCGGAAAATCTGAAGGTAATCAGTAATCAGGCTTTTTATTCCTGTGGCCTGACTTCCCTGGAGCTCCCCGATTCACTGGAAATTCTGGATGAAAGTGCTTTTTTCAAATGTAATAACCTGATTACTGTTACTCTCCCGCCTAATGTCCGTTATATCGGAAAATGGGTTTTTCACGGATGTAACCGCCTGCAGTACCTGGAAATCCGCCATGATCCGGAGTATATCGGAGAATGGATCATTAACCGTGCAGCTACGATCCGTTGCTATAAAGGCTCCAAAGCAGACCGATATTGTCAGGAGTCCGGATTTAAAGTGGAATATCTTTGAATATTAGAGAGGCATTATAATGAATGATATATTTACTTACAGTCAGAAAAACGGAAGTACGATTTTTACTTTTCCAGGAAGGACAAAGGTTCTCAGCACCAGTCCTCTGAACGGCGGAATCACCACACATCTTACCCATGCACTAAATATTAACTGCATGAACGGTGATTATGAATGCGAAATGCTGGGAGATACCTATGAGAAGGATCTGATGGTACATGCACAAAGACTGGAAATCAACCCACAGACTGCCACCGCACTGAGCACAGCCGCCTGGACAGAGCTCTGCGCAGTGGAAACGCTCCGGCATCAGGAATTATCTGTAACTGCTGCTGTCACAGGAGGAATTGATTCCAATGGAATGTGTCCGGGAGACCCTTCCTCCTATTGTGAGCACAATGGTTTTTATGAAATGCTGCCTCCCGGAACCATCAATATTTTTGTATATATCAACCAGAACCTTACAGACGCGGCCATAGGCCGGGCACTGATGCTCTGTTCAGAAGCAAAAGCTGCTGCTGTTTCCCATCTTTTACTTGGAAGCTGCTATTCTGAGGAAATCGCTACCGGCTCAGGCACAGACGGAACTGTGATCGCAGCCTGTATGGATGGAAAAACCACCCTCACAGACGCCTCCGGACATTCCAAACTAGGAGAGCTTATCGGCAGAACAGTCAGCACTGCAGTCACACAGGCACTTCTGAAACAGACCGCAGCCAGCGGTGCAAGGCAGTTCCAGGTACTTATCCGAACTGCCAGATATGGAATCACCCCAGGTATCATGTGGGATTTTTATAAAGAACACCAGTCATTTTTCAACACCTGGAATGTTTGTTTTGAAAAGGCCTCTGCACTGGAAGATGTTTTTCTCTCCAGGAACCGTAACAGCAATCTGGTTCTATGTGTGTCTCTCTACCTCCATCTGATGGATCAGCTCCGTTGGGGACTGATCATGGAACCGGAGGGAATCCGCGAAGGAAAGAGACTGCTTCTCTATGGGCTTTACTGTGGTCCGGATACCTTCCTTGCCAGCTGCTATCCTGCCGGCGTCTGGGATAATGAGGAGATAAAAGGATTTTCACTCAGGGAATTGCTGATGTACATTCTCCTGTTTTATTTTTCCGTCCAGTCATGAATTACTGTTCCAAGAATCAAGCAATAAAATGTAATTTCCAGTCCATTGACCTGGCAATCACAGATGCCCGCTCCAATCTGCTGGACAGCCTGCGTTTTGCCTCCCACGACAGGGCTCACGGTATCTCCATTGTATTTGGCGGCAAAGTAATTGCCGGAACTGACGGACGGATCCTGGACACTCTGGCAGGCTCCTATGACGGGCTTATCATCGAATCCTTTAGCGTAGGCGTTCTTCCAAACTATGGCAATGACAGTTTTCTGAATGCACTTTCAGACTGGATCTCTGCCGGTAAACTGGTATGCATGGCTACTCAGGTAACCCATGAGGGCAGCGATATGGAAGTCTACCAGGTTGGAAAAGTGATCAAGGAGAAATTTCCCATACTGGAATCCTATAACATGACTCTGGAAGCTTCTGTTACCAAAATGATGTGGGTGCTGGGCCAGACACAGGATCTCCCAGAATGCAGAAGATTATTTTATAAAACCATTAATCACGATCTGCTGTTCCTATAATTCCGAAATCTCCATATCTTTCTATATTTCACACCCAAAAGGAGAAACTTATGAACCGAACCATAGAATATACAATCCCGGAATCCCAGAACGGACTTCGGGTAGAACAATTTCTCAGAAGAAAGGGATACTCCCGGCAGAATTTCACAGAAATCAAACGGATGCCTCAAAGTATCCTGGTAAACGGAATCCACTACTATATGCGTCAGACTCTGGCTGCAGGCGACCATCTCCAGGTCTGTATCTGCGAGACAGAATCCTCAGAGAAAATCCCACCGGTAAAGCTTCCCCTGAACATTGTTTATGAAGATGAAGACATCCTGGTGATCAACAAACCTGCCGGAATGCCTATCCATCCCTCCATGAAAAACTACTATAACTCCCTGGCCAATGCCCTGGCATGGTACTACCAGGATCAGGGAAAGCCTTTTATCTTCCGTTGCAGCAACCGCCTGGACCGGGATACCTCCGGACTTACCGTAATTTCCAAACACCTGGTCAGCGCCAGCATTATGGCCGATATGACAAAAAAACGCCTGGTACACAGGGAATACCTGGCAATCGTAAAGGGTGACCTCACCCCACCCACAGGAACCATCACAGCACCTCTTTCCCGCAAAGAAGGCTCCATCATTGAGCGCACCGTAGATTTTGACCATGGAGAAGAAGCCATCACCCATTATAAACTGGTAAAAAAAGAAAATGGGCACAGCCTGGTCTCCCTTCAGCTGGAAACCGGCCGCACCCATCAGATCCGTATCCATATGAAATACCTAGGCTATCCCCTGATCGGAGACTACCTCTACAACCCTGACATGGAACACATCACCCGCCAGGCCTTACATTCCTACCACATGGAATTCCCCCATCCCATCACAGGACAGAAGATGACCTTCACTGCTCCCCTTCCGTCGGACATGTCTGCCATCAGTCACCTTTAAGCACTACACGGATTCTCTTATAAATAAAGAATACGATCAGGGATGTCAGTGTGTATTTAAAGATATTGAATGGGAAAATGATCATTGCTGCAAATGTAAGAAGATTATTTACAGAACTGTGTACTGCACTTCCCATTTCGATAAATGCTTCTACCGGCATTCCAAAAGCCTTTCCGTATGCCGGAAGTAACACGAATGCATTGATAAAGCATGCAACTACTGCTGTAAGTACGGTTCCAACTGCCATTCCGATCACTGCATGTTTTCTGCTCTTAACAGATTTATAGCGGTAGATCAGACCTGCCGGAACTGCAAATGTACATCCAAAGATGAAGTTTGCCACATCGCCTACACCTGCTGTCATAGAGCCCTTTGTTACCAGATGCACAAGAATCTTCACCAGCTCGATCAGTACACCTGCGATCGGTCCCATTGCAAATGAGCCAACCAGTACCGGGATTTCTGAAAAATCCAGCTGATAAAAAGTCGGTGCCAGGAAAGGAAGCGGAAACTCCAGATTCATTAAAATTCCTGCGATAGCGCCAAGCATGGCTATCTGTGTAACGGTTCTCGTCTTACTCCTTGCCATCGCATTTCCATTTCTTAATACCTGTTCACTCATACTGTTTCTCTCCTTTGAAATTATTCTTTATGGATATGTCTCATATCCTGTTAAAAGAAAATTCCACAAGCTTTCTATATAATGAAGATTTTCTTCAACATATAAAAAACCCCGGATCATATCCGGGGTAATGAGCACGTATGGTAAATATCGCGTGTTCTTCTCTCATCCAGACTATACTGTCGGTCCTGGAATTCCACCAGATCAGCCGCCTAAGCGGGTCGCGGACTATAACCGCCGGTAGGGAATCTCAGCTGATGCTGATCACCACAACCCCGAAGAATTTTCTTTTATCTGCGTCTGATTATACTACATACAGGCATCTATTTCAATATCATTTGTGACTTTTTTCTGAGTTTTATTTCCATTTAAGTTACTGTTCACTCCGTTCTCAGTAACACGCTTCGCGATGCACAGAATTTATGCTAATCGCATAAATTCGCGCGGTATATCTCGGGTTTTCTGTGACCTTCGCTCACAAAAAACACCTCGCGGGATATTACCAGTAAACAGTAACCCATTTAATCAATATTGTTAACCCTACAGCCCGCTAATACAACAACAAGCGTGTCTCCACCCTCGGTATTCTCAAATGAACTGGTTCCAAGCGGCAGACCGGTTACTTCTACTGTATCATCCTCGAAAACATCATCCAATTCTCCATTATAATAAACAGAATACTGCTGTTCTTCTCCATCTATCAGATTTAGCCATGTCAGATAATGTCCTTCTTCCATTTCCTGTTCCTGAACCTGTATTACGTATGCGTCCGAAATTCTCATCAGCTTATCACCATATCTGGATGGATTTTTGTTGATATGGCGAAAATCCAGTTCTGCATCTATCATTTCATCCGGTATTACCAGTTCTGGTGAAGCAGGGAAAAAATCATCATGTTCTTCCAGAAAAGTTTCCGCCTTCTCCGTTAATGTATACTCTGTACTGCATTGATCCTGTATATATGTATACAGATCCAGTGCTGTATAGCTTGCACCTGTATTCTCTGAGGCATATACATTTAAACTGTCCAGAGGTGTTACTCCCTGTAAAATAACCGCTGATAATGCTGCTATTGCGATCCTTTTCATAATTGTTTTTGCTGCCATAGTTATCCCCTTTTCTTTTGTAACATTTACTGTTAATTATATCTTCGCTCTTTCTTTAATATCCTCGACAAATGCTGTAGCTATTTTCTTTCTTCTTGCATATATAATTGCTTTGTTTCCGCTTCTCAGACATATTGTTATTTTACGGTTTGAGCCTGCCCATATAAACAGAAAAACAAATACAATCATTCCAGGATTGGAAAAACAGGAAATCACTGCCAGACAAATGAAAAATATATAATATCCTGGTATTTTGTAGTTCATAAATATTGCCGTAATATCTTCATAATAAATCACAGGAATCATATTCTTCTTTACCGGCTTTATATCTATAGTCAGCTTTTCATGATCAGCAAGAATTGTGCTGTAAATCCTTCCCGTCAGCCACGATAAATAAATTCCTCTTGAAGAACTCATGGTATACTTCATATTCTGCTTTGTCACAGCATTTTCTTTTTCCTGTGTAGCCTGTGTTTGAGTTTCCAGTGCTTCCATATTACTTTCCCCTCTTATTTCAGTTTTTACCGACCAATGTCTGCAGCAGTGCAATGGGTATTGTCACAAATCCTGCAACCATACAGATAATAAAACGTGTCATGTAGAAGTATGTTGCATTGGAATAAACATACACTTTCTTAGACCACCATATCTTATTAGTCGCCCAATATGCTGCCGCTATGTAAGCGATCATAAGTATTGCTGCCATAGTTTTCACCTCACTTATGTACAATCTTCAGTAATTCATTTAGAGGATTGTTATAATTCACTCATCTTTATTACACTCATTATACCCTTCTCTTATCAGCTTTTCATTCACTGACAGTATATGTTTTACGCCACAGCAACAATAGTTTTCTCACTTATGGCCAAACGTTATTTTTGTTCCTTACAGTAACGTAGCCAACTATCAAATATAAAATTTACAATCTTCTTTGATAATTGACGAACTCCTGAGAATATGCTTTAATGGATTTAGTATAAATACTTCAGGAGAACAAACATAGTTCTCAACTACGCATCTACACCAATGATACATTGTATCATATCTCACAAAAAGAAATGGAGGAACACAAATGGGTCTTATAGCTATCAGCAGTCTGATGCTCTTGGGCGGTATGTATCTGATGATCGCATTCGCATGGTGGCTTCTGCAGATCATTGCCAACTGGAGAATCTTTACCAAAGCAGGGGAGGCCGGATGGAAAAGTATTATTCCAATATATGGCGATTATATTTCTTATAAAATCGCATGGCAACCTGCATATTTCTGGCTGACATTGGTTCTTGGAATCGTATCTTCCTGCTTACAGGGAACTCTTGAAACAAACGACAGTTTAATGATCTCCATGATCATCGTACTGATCAAAATCATACTTGCCATAATCAGCATTATGTACAGTGTTAAGCTTGCAAGAGCTTTTGGCAGAGGCACAGGATTCGCCATTGGCCTTATTTTCTTACCGCCAATCTTCATGCTGATCCTTGGCTTCGGCGATGACAGATATTATGGGGCAGATAAATAAGTATATATTAAATGGAAAATCCCCGGAACTTACGTTCCGAGGATTTTTACATATATACAGATTACAGTTTATTATAGAATTCTGTTGTCAAAATATTCTTTTACCGTTTCACAGCAAAAATCAGAATTGTCAGTCCACTGGAGCAGACAGATAACTTGCCAGACAATATCCAGATGAACCTTGATAATACACAGAAATAAATCCGTTTCCGGCATCTCCGAATGTAGCAACGGCTGTTCCCAACGGAATCTGACAAATTTCAGCAGCATTTACATCTGGATTTGTGCGAAGAGTAATACTTTCATTGCAGTTAATCACATAACGTGTATGTGGAATCGGAGCACCTTCTGTTGGTTCTTCATATTTAGTAACCTGAGTAAGCGCAATCCATCCGTATGTTCCATTATAATTTGTATAGCCCCATGAATTTCCATTGGAAGCCACTGCTTCCTGAGTTACAGTCAGAACTGTTCCGTTTGGAATCATGTCTGGAAGAACTTTGTCATTCTCCACTCCTGCGCCACAGCGCATGTTTACACCGCCATCAGGAGCTGTTACTTCTACATCATAAGAATTTCCATGGGTTGGAATATCTCCCGGTGCAAGTAGTGCTATCTTATTAGCAAATTCTGTATAGTTTTCATTTGCATTAAGTTCCCTTGATTCTATCAATGTTTGCACAATATCTTTTCCGCTCTTTGTAATTCGTGTTATCTCCTGATATCCTTGATATCCATACAAAAAATACATTCCATTTCCATCTGGGGCTGTATAAAATAATCCCTGTCTGCCTACATTTCCAATATAGCTCACATCTTTTCCATCTTCCAATGTATAAATATCATTTACCCAATCAGCAAGACAGGTGCCATGTGATATAAGTAACTCTCTTATTCCGTCCTGATCAATATCATATAAAGCCAAGGAAATGCCAAAATCTCCGGAAGAGGCTCCTGCATCTGCTATTACATTTTCGTATGCAGCATACTCCATCATATCTTTGTAATTCGTTGGATTTGATGCCATTACCTCGACATTTTGTCCTAATATTGAACTGGTTGTAATCAGCAAACTGGCAACAATTGATACTCTAACTAAATTTTTATTCTTTTTCATATCTATACCCCACTTTCTCACTCATATACAATTCTGTTATTTACATCAAATTCATTACATTTTCAAGATGATCTGTAGTTCCATCACTTCCCCTTCTATTTGTTATCTTTTCTACACCCAAAACAGCATTAATATATCCATGTTTGCAGTTTTTACTCTTTATTATACTTTTTCTTCTTCAAATACTCAATCATTAATCACCATTGAAAAACTAATTGTTTTTTTCTTCATGAAATCATACTTAAAAATCTTTTTATTTGCATATATGTATATACTTCATACACCCATTTACTTTTATAGCAGTCCGCATAAATAATACATTTAAGACAGTTCAGCAGAGTGTGAAAACTTTGACGCTATATAGCATATCCCTTATTTATCAATAATAATTACAAATGATTTTGATGTGAGAAATTGTTTGATGTATTAGAAAAAATAACCTCTTTACGGGAAGACAGGAATAGACAAACTTGAAATTATATGCCAGACCTTTGGTATTACTCTGGCAGAATTCTTTAATGATACAGATGTTCTGGTTTCCATGACTGAAGAAGAAAAAAATATGTTGTCACAGTGGAATCTGCTGACTCCTGCTCAGAGAACGGCTGTGATAAATATTATCGGTCTGCTACTGTCCTGTGATTGAACCTTCCCTGGACAATAGCAATTTGAACTTCAATATTTTTCTTTTTCCAAATATTTCTGAAGTGTTCCTTCATTGTTCATTATACCCCTTGCTCCTGCTTATTTCATTCACTGGCAGTATATGTTTGTATTTTAAAAATCACTAAGTTCTGTTATCTTCATGAAAACAAACGAGCTTTTCACAACTCTCTAAGAGTATCTGCATAAAAAGGCAGGATTCCCACCTCCAGGAATCCTGCCCGTTTCTTGCTTATTCACATATTCATAAAACTTAATACAGCCCCATAATTGCCAACAAAGCAGTAATCACTACAAGGCTGCACAGAATGCTCACGCTGTTTGCACAGCTTGCCATTCCTTCATCACCGCCGCACATTCCGGTGTAGGCAGGTGCCACTGCACTCATAGGAGCGAAGCACAGTAAAACGAGTGTCTGTCTGATAACCAGATCAAACGGTAAAACAAAATAGAAGATTACAGCACAGACTGTAGCAAAGATATGACGGATTCCGATCAGTTTGAAAATCTCACCCATGTATTCTTTCTTGAATTCGATATGGAACAGAAGACCTAACATCAGCATGGCAACAAATGTGTTGGCCTTTGCCATTGGCTCGATCAGTGTAAGAATAACCGGTGGCGTGTCAATATTTGCAACAGCTAAAATAAACATAACTACATAGGCTACCAGCGGAGGACTGGTAATCAGACGTTTTGCAAAGGATTTAAGATCAATTCCTTTTTTGGAACCGGAAGCTGCTGTATACTCTGCAACGAATGCATAAGTACCTCCGGTACACATAATACTGTTTCCTACATCGAACATACAGGCAGTAACACTTCCCATAGCCGGAAGGAAGCTCTGCACAAACGGCAGACAGAACGCCCCGATGTTAAATGCCGGAAGACAGAGCATATTTAACGCCTGTTCTCCTTTGGATTTTCTGCGTGTGATCAGTGCACCTACTGCAATCATAATTACATTCAGAAGAATTCCAAGTGCTGCTATTATCAGCATATTAAATCCCATATCCTCTATTGCAGAGAAATTGGTGATAATAGATGCAGGAAGTGTTACATAGATCAGAAATTTCTTAACTGATGCACCTGCATCTTTCGGCACAAAGCCTGTAGATTTCATTACAATTCCGATGATGATGATCAGGGTAAATGAAAAAGCCCTCATTAGTACTGAAAACATAAAAACCTCCCTTTCTACACCCGAAGCCGGTTTTTCACATATGAAAGGGAACGGTTCACGATCAGTTCCTCCGGAAAATCTACTTCCTTAAGAATTTTTTCTGTCCTGGTAAAATCACCTACATCCTCTTCTCTGTGTGCATCGCTTCCAAGCATAATCTCTACCCCATATTTTACACACAATTTCAAGATTTGTATATCATTTTCATATGCCTGAATACGAAATCCCCGTAGATTAAAAGAAAGTGATATTTTGGGCGTCACCTGGGGCAGTACTGTTTACCATATGATCAATTATCTCAATCCTTCCCAGAAGGTAAATGCAAAGTTCGTTACTCTTCATGGCAGTATTGCCTGCTGTGAAAATGAACTGGATGTACGTACTCTGGTATCCCGTATGGCAAAGGCATTCTTCGGAGAGAACTATTATCTTCTCACAGACGCTCTTATGAGCAGCAAAGAAGCCTCCCGGATCATGAAGGAAGAGAAGAAGAATCCGTTCTTGCATCTCCGGATTTTATGTTCACAGAGGATCTGGAGATGCTGAAACAGGAAAATGTTTCCGGAGATATTGCCCTTCGCTTCTTTGATCATGACGGACAGGAATGTAATACTACACTTAAAGAACGCATGATATCGATCAGCATGGAGCAGTTCAAAAAAATTGACCGCAAGATTTCCCTTGTATCAGGTGTGTCCAAAGCAAATGCTGTGTTAAGCGCTTTAAAGGGCGGGCTGGTGGATGTGCTGATCCTGGACTCCAATCTTGCTGAAGCACTGCTGAAACTTACACAGGAGTAATATTTTATGCCTGCATCTCTATAAAATAAACAAGAACCCTTCTGCCGACAATTTGTCCACAGAAGGGTTCTCTTATTCTTCATCCGCATGATAAATCCCAACATATCCCTGCGGTTCTACTCTGACGATCTGCTCGACTTCCTCTGTTTTCTCCGGGAAGTCCGCTTCTGTATGAAATCTCACACAGGTTCCGCAGGAGGAGCTTAAATCTCTTGGGACAGGCATGACTTCTGCACTCAGATTCATTGCCTGGCAGTTTCTTCGAAACTGAATAGCTCCATAATGGGAATAGAAGGTTGCTATATATGTGATCATTTTGTAAGTTTCAGCAGGATATCATCTCCCTGCTCTGTTGCCTGTACCTGATATCCCTGATGTGTTGCAAATCTGGATACATTCTCTTTTGCAACTACGTTATCAACCAGGATCTCATATTCTTTGTCTCCGGATTCCATTGCATTTTTTGCGCGGATCACAGGTTCCGGACAGGATAAACCTCTTGCATCTACTTTCTTCATTCGTCTCTCTCCTTTTAGAGTGTGTGTGAATTACTCGGTAACTGAGTTACCAGAGCATCTGAATTAAGGCGGGATACCGCCTTTTTTCAGGGTGCATCCATGGCACCACTACTGTTTGCTCTTTAGAGCTATACAGCTACTTTTATTATTTCCGGTGTTTTCAGTCCGGTTACGGACAGTTCTCTTTTTACTCCGGATACGGAGTGATATTTTCTCAGGATATTATATGCGCCTACCGCATCTGCATTATAGACTCTGTTTCCATCCCTATATGATCCTCTCTCTTTCCGGTTGGACGGCTCTGCATATCTTTTCCCTACTTCCGGTGACAGCGGACTGCACTGGCTGGTATAACTTTCTTCTTGTTTTACAAAGCGGATCCCATATCTTTTCAGCTTATATTCCAGCATGATGTAGATCCTGTTATACGGCAGGCTGTGAAGCTTCTGGTTTGTCCTGTGTCCCAGGTCTTTTTCTCTCCGAATGTTCCGGATATCCCCTGTAACGACACAGGTGATCCCCTGTTCCCGGCAGTATTCTGCAAGATATCTTGTGATCTTGTGCAGATAGTCCGTTACTGAGTCTTGTTTTCTCTTATATAACTTCCTGATATGTTTTGATGTGACCGGATGCTTTACTCCCTTTCCGGACTGCTGCCCATACCACTGGGCCTGCACCCTTGCGATCTCTTTATGGAAATATCTTTCCA
>ENA-OQHR01000031-OQHR01000031.1-human-gut-metagenome-genome-assembly--contig:-NODE-31-length-127739-cov-5.829299_pt1 | contig 127739 bp, 90 predicted proteins | sample MGYA00242566_ERZ504725 | MGnify/ENA primary metagenome ERZ504725 (study PRJEB26092, sample SAMD00036217) | human gut metagenome | host: Homo sapiens | study: EMG produced TPA metagenomics assembly of... | reverse complement strand
CGGTTTTTTGTTTTGGCGAATGAAAATCGTACACAGGACGCGGGCCATGCCCTCTTACGTCAGGGCCGGAATCCGAAAGTGCGCAAGAATTCGGACGTTATCCCGAGGATGGGCGCGTGCCCTCAATATGGGACACCTACTGCGAACAACCAGGCAATATCGTTGACCATTCCTCGGGCGCGGTGGCCTGCGACCAATACCATCGCTACGCAGAGGACATCGGCCTGATGAAGCAACTGGGCGTCAGCGCCTATCGGCTTTCTATCGCCTGGCCCCGCATCGTCCCCGAACCGGGGAAAGTGAACGACAAAGGCATAGAACATTATGTACGGTTACTCGACGCGCTACGAGACGCCGACATCAAGCCCGTAGTCACGCTGTATCATTGGGATCTGCCGCAATGGGCGCAGGACCGCGGTGGCTGGGAGAACCGTGACGTGTCTCAGTGGTTCGCCGAATACGCTGCGATCATGGCGCATGCGTTGGGGGAGAAAGTAGACACATGGACCACGTTGAACGAACCCTTCTGCGTGGCGTTCCTTGGCTATGGCAGCGGTGTACACGCGCCTGGCATCTCCAGTGATTTGGCTGCGCTGAAGGCCGTGCATCATCTCAATCTGGCGCATGGGTTGGCCGTCGAAGCGGTGCGGGCCGAATTGGGCGATGGTGCTCGGCTGTCCGTAACGCTCAATCTGCCCATGGCCTACCCTGCCAGCGACAGTGCAGCCGATCGCGAAGCCACCGAACATCGTAACCTCATGACACGGGACGTCTTCCTCGGCCCGATGCTCAAGGGACGTTACGATCCTCGCATCATCGAACGGACGCGCGCCATCACGGACTGGTCATTCGTTCATGACGGCGATCTGGCCGTCATCAGACAGCGATTGGCTAATCTAGGTGTCAATTTCTACAGCACGGATACGGTTCGTCGGCGTCCGGGAATACCGCTCAACGCTTTGGAGCCGCGCGTCGGACGCGATCGCGAAGCCATTCCGGCTGTCGGCGGCACCGATACGCTTGCGCCTACAGGTGAGCTGACCGCCATGGGTTGGAATCAGGATCCCCGTGGCCTGGCCGATTTGTTGGTCGGACTGTCTCGTCGGTTCCCGGATTTGCCTTTGGTGGTCACTGAGAACGGGTCGGCTTGGGATGACGAGGTTGGTGACGACGGCCTTGTCCACGATGCCAAGCGTGTCTCCTACCTTGAGCGGCACATCAAGGCCGTGGCTGAGGCCCTGCGTCAAGGGGCTGATGTGCGCGGCTATTACGCTTGGAGTCTGCTCGATAACTTCGAATGGGCTTGGGGCTACACCAAGCGTTTTGGTCTAATCCGCGTCGATTATGGCACGCAGCGGCGCATCTGGAAGGACAGCGCCCGCTGGTACTCCAAGCTTGTCCAAAGCGGCGTCATCCCTCCCGATGGCTATCTGCAGTAAGCGACCGTCCTAGGGTGTGTTTACACTAGTTGTTTTGCTGGTGTTTTTGAGTTGGATGGCGATGAGGGCGAGTTGGAGGTTGGCGAGGAAGGTGGCGTCGAGCCTGTCGTAGCGGGTGGCGGCCTTGCGGCAGTGCTTCATGCGGTTGAAGACGCGTTCCACGACGTTCCGCCCCTTGTACGCCTGCCTGTCATGGTCCCATGGGTCCGCGCAGTTCCTCTTGGGCGGCACGACCGGCGTCAGGCCGAACGACCCGGCCAGCAAGCGGGTGGAATCCCCCTCGTAAACGCGGTCCATGAGCAGCTTCGCGCCCATGAACGCCACGGGCGCGGCCATGGAGCGGCGCCCGTGGCCGCGTCGTGCCCGTCGCCCGGGCTCAAATGGATTTCGACGAGCGTCGACTCGCCGTCGGACACCACGTGAACTTTGGCGTTCCTGCCTCCCCGGGATACGCCGACGGACTGCGGCCCCTTTTTCCGGGGCGCCCGTGGCGTGCCGGTGGACCTTCACGCTCGTGGAGTCCATGGCGAGCACCCGGATCTCCACCCCGATGATCCGCTCCTCCTGCAATGCCGTGAACAGGCGCTCCATCGCGCCGTTCCTGGACCAGCGGTTGAACCGCTGGTAGACGGTGATCCACTTGCCATAGTACTCCGGCCAATCCCTCCACGGGCCCCGTCCTGCACATCCACAGCAAGGCGTTGACGAACGTGTAGTTGTCGACCGCCACGTTGCCCCTCTGGCGCGGCAGCAGGTGCGCGACCCTCATGAACTGATCCAGCGTGATGTCATACCTCGGCGTACACATACGACAATGATCACGCAAAACTTAAATAGTGTAAACACACCCTAGTAATGACGTATCGCACAACAAACCCGACAGTGAAAAACAGTCCAATGAACCCGATGACGATTCAGACCTTCTGTGAGGGATGGAACCTTACCTTCGCCACTTTTCCACACGAGGAACAGGCGAGATTATCAAAGAACCCCTCATTGTCAATCAGATTATAATTGGACGGATAGGCAGTCAGAGTTGCTGACATCATCTGCTCGCAATAAGGACACAGGAAGTCGCAACGTACTTCAGCGGACGTAGAGTCTCTGCACAGCACATGATAGCTACTTCCAATCATTTCTCGATAACGAACCATGAACTGTCTCTCACTTCCGCTTCCAGCTATAAAGCGTTTTCAAGCTCTTCCTCCGTGTATCCGAACATGTAATCCTCATCCTTACCATTAGAAGCCCAGATGAGAGCCGCGTCATAAACGCTCAAAGTCTCGTCGTCATCATCGTTCCACCCATCTTCTGGAATAACGCCAGCGGTGGCATGGCACGATGGGCACTCATACCGACCGTCCCCGATGTAGTTCATATCCGTATTGCACTTGCCACACCAATACATGATGAATCAATCCTCCTTGTTTGATTCATCATTGTCATCATCGTCATGCCCGTCAGTTATCTCTTGACGAGCATTATTTTCAACCATTTTCTGAATAGCTACCACGCTCGCGGCTCCGATGGCAACACCACCAGCGATTAACGTAAGGACAAGCCCAGCTGGTCCTCCAACTGTTTTCGCCGCTTTGGATAACGCCGCGTAACTCCACATCTTCGTGCCTCCTTGTCGACGCATGAAACCCTACTGGCAATAGTACGCCGTGCGTCGGTGAAACGCCCTCGACTCACGCCCGTCCTACTCACAGTCAGCACAAAGCTCAGTGGGTCTATCTGTTGGCTCTTTTGAGCATGCTTCCATCGAGTTCTATGAGGGACTGATATGAACTGGTTTTTGTTCTGCATTTCCCCTGACTCGATGGGAGATGATGGGACCATGGCAAAGGGCACGAGATACACGCCGGAGTTCAAGGCGAAGGCCGTCCGGCTGCTGACGGAGTCGCGGGGCTCGTGTTCGTCGGAGACGAACGCGATCGAACAGGTCGCCAAGGATCCGGGGATAGCGCCGGAATCACTGCGGCGTTGGCGCGACCAGGCGGACGCGACGGTCGCCGCCGGGACCAAACAGTCGGCGGAGGACGCGATGGCGGAGCTCAAGAGTCTGAGGGCCGAGGTCGCCGAGCCGCGCCGGGCGGACGGGATCCTGACGACGGCTCCGGCTTTTTTCGCGGCCAGGCTCGACCCGACACGGCGTTGATGGCCGCGTGCATCGGCGAGTATAGGGGCCGTTTCGGGGTCGGGCCGATCTGCAGGGTATTGGCCGGATCGTTGGGCTGCGGGTTCGTCACGCCGCGCGGCTGCCGCATGTTCAAGGCCAGGCCCGTGAGCCGCATGCGGGCGCGTCACGAGGCGTTGGCGCGCGACATCCTCGGCATCCGCGCGGATTTCTTCATGGCCGTGTACGGGTACGGGAAGACGCACGCCCAATTGATCGCCCGGGGCCGGGATCCGAAGGAGGTCGGCCCCGGCCAGGTGCCCTCGGTCATGCGCGGACTCGGCGTCCGGGGCGTCAGGCGCGGCAAGACCCCGGTGACGACGGAACCGGCGAAGGGCGCGGGCGGCGGGCCCGACCTGGTGGACCGGAAGTTCGGGGCGGAGGCTCCCAACCGGTCGCACGTGGCCGATATCACCTACGTGCGCATGGCCGACGGCTCGTTCGGCTACACCGCGTTCGTCGCCGACGTGTTCGCCCGCCGCATCGTGGGCCGGGCGTGCGCCACCGGCATGGGCACGCAGGAGCTGCCGTTGCAGGCGCTGGAGCAGGCCATATCCTGGGCCGCCAACCATGGCGGCACCGAGGGGCTCGTGCACCACAGCGATCACGGAATCCAGTGCATCGGCCTCGTGTACGCCACCAGGGTCAGGGAGTTCGGCATGCTGCCATCGACCGGCACGGTCGGCGACCCGTACGACAACGCCATGGCCGAAAGCGCCGACGGCGCGTACAAGACAGAGCTGGTATGGCGGCGCAAGCCCTTCGCCGATCCGAAGGATTTGGAACTGGCGACGTTCCGATGGGTCTCGTGGCGGGGACTCGAAGCGACTGCACCAGTCCCTGGGCTACAGGACACCGGAAGCGGTGGAAACCGAGTATCATACGAACCAAGCGGCACAAGCCGCCTCACTGTAAGAGCGGAACGTTGATAATGGTTATGCCGGTTTAGCTGACCGGCGATAATGAAGGATGATGGACGGTGCGGTGACCCCGGGCGGAACTGACGATTCCTTGGAACCTGTCCTGTTTTTGATTTGTCCCGCGCCGCCCACCGACCCGATGGCCATGGAACATGACCTCATAGGAGCGTGGTTGCTCCATCGGTTCCCAGCAAGACCATGGTAGCGTGCCCCGTCAACGTTCTGTCTGTGCCGGAAGCCATCGGCAACGGCATCGCGACAAACGCATGAAAGGACCGACGATGAAGTCGACTATACCAACGATCCTCGCCGGAGTGGATACGCATTCAACAACCCACACACTGGCCCTGCTCGACGAACACGGGCGGGTGACCGACACCGAGACCTTCAATGCGGACCCGAAGGGCTACGAACGGCTGATCGCCATGATAGGTGACCCGGCCCTGTGCCTGGGCGTGGGCGTCGAGGGCACCAACTCGTACGGTGCCGCGCTCTCGCGCAGGCTCGCCGCAGCCGGCTACACCGTGCACGAGGTGCTGCGGCCGAAACGCAGCGTGCGCCGCAGCGACGGCAAGTCCGATCCCATCGACGCCATAGCCGCCGCCAGAAGCGTGCTCGCCGGCGATGGGATCAGCACGCCCAAGGCATCCGACGGTTGGTGCGAGGCGTTGCGCCACCTGATCGCTGCACGCGAGCAGCTCGTCACCTCCATGACGGCCATATCGAACTGTCTTGCCGAGTTGCTCACCACCGCTCCGGAAGGAATCAGGGAGAGGTACCGGTCGCTGCCGTCCAAGAGACGGATCGGCAAGCTCGCGGCCTGCCGTCCCTCCGGTGGCATCGTCGAGCGGAACGTGCTCTCATCGCTGAAGACGCTGGCGTCGTCATGGCGCGAACTGCACGACAGGGCCGATGTGCTGGAGTGCCGCATGCGCCAGATTCTGGAAGAGAACGCGCGTCCCCTGCTCGACGTGTACTGCATGGGCACCATGTCGGCGGCCCAACTGGCCGTCATCGGCGGCGACAACCCGGAACGAATCCGCTCCGAGGCGGCGTTCGCCAAGCTCTGCGGCGCCTGCCCGCTGCCTGCATCCAGCGGCAAGACCAACCGGCACCGGTTGAACAGATCCGGTAACCGTCGGGGCAACCGGGCCCTGTATAACGTCGCCCTGGTGCGCATGAGCCACCACCAACCCACCAAGGACTACGTGGTAAGGAAAACCAAGGAGGGAAAGGGCAAACTCGAGATCATGCGGTGTCTCAAGCGCTACATCGCCCGCGAGGTCTACCGGGCGCTCATCGCGATCCGCAACGGCGAAGCCGGACGCGAACCCGCCGTCGAACGCGGGGCCAGGCTGAGGGAAGTGCGCGTCTCGCTCGGCAAAACCCAGCAACAGGTCGGCGACGCGTTGGGCGTGCCGTCCAGCCGCGTCAGCGAGATCGAACGTGGGGTTCGGGATCTGCCCGAACTCGAACGACAAATCATCGAGTGGATGGACTCAATCCTCGGGCAAAGCCAACACTCCAACACACTTGACAATGTATAGGAGCATCAAAAAACAGGCCACTTCAAGAACATCCTCGGATTGCATGAGACTGACTATTTCATTTGGTCCAACCAAGCGTCATGCTCGACTAACACAAAGCTTGACGCCGTTTCCAGCGACTACACATCATCCAACTATTTCTCCGTTCAGCTCGCCGAACATCTTAATGCAAAAGTCAGTCCGTGTCTTGCGTTTCTCACTGAAATGCATCAGGCAATGTCCGTGCCGGATTCTTCAGGCAGCAGCGCTCCGACCTATCTGGACGCGAACGGCAATCTCATCAAGAAAAAGAATCTCTCGAAGCAGGCCAAGCAATTACTCCATGACTATCAGCTCATTCAATATGACATGAGTGTCGGCAAGAATTACCTGAAAGACACCGGCTTTGTCGATCTGCCGGAGTGGCCCGTCTACAATAGGTTAGGATTACGGCAGCAATGGGAAAGGCAGTTTGGTTATGAAGATCGCGGTTGCAGGAACCGGCTATGTTGGATTGTCCGTCGCGTTGCTGCTTTCCCAGCATAACGAGGTGCATGCGCTCGACATCATTCCGGCGAAGGTCGAATTGCTGAACAACGGCAAGAGTCCTATCGTCGATCCGGTAATCACCGATTTCCTGATGGGGAACGCATCTGGCGAGCGTCCGCTCGATTTCCACGCCACCATCGACGCGCAGGAAGCGTACACGGATGCCGATCTCGCTGTAATCGCCACGCCTACGAATTACGACGAGAAGAAGAATTATTTCGATACTTCCAGCGTCGAGGCTGCGATTGCGTCAGTCCGCCAGTATTCGCCACGCGCTTGGATTGTCATCAAATCGACGATTCCCGTTGGATACACGCAGCAATTGCGCAAAACCCTCAATGACAATCGCATCCTCTTCTCTCCCGAATTCCTGCGTGAAGGACATGCGCTGTATGACAATCTGCATCCAAGCCGTATTGTGGTGGGCGCTCCACAGGACGATGCTGAATCCGTCAAGGCTGCACGTAAGTTCGCGCATCTGCTTGCCGAGGGTGCAGACCCGGTTGAAGCCACCAGCGCCAATCATGATGGCAGTACCGGTATCCCCACGCTGGTGGTCGGCACCACCGAGGCTGAGGCCATCAAACTGTTCGCCAACACCTACCTAGCGCTTCGCGTGGCATATTTCAACGAATTGGACACCTACGCGGAAAGCCGCGGACTGAATACTCGCGAAATCATTGACGGCGTTTGCTTGGATCCGCGCATCGGCGACGGTTACAACAATCCCAGCTTCGGCTATGGCGGCTATTGCCTGCCGAAAGACACCAAGCAGTTACTTGCCAACTACAATCAGGTGCCGCAAAACCTTATCGAAGCCATTGTGGACGCAAACCGTACACGCAAGGAATTCGTGGCTTCCGAAGTCATGGAACGTATCAAGGACATTCAGGATCCTGTTGTCGGTATCTACAGACTGACTATGAAGTCCGGTTCCGATAATTTCCGCCAGTCCGCCATTCAGGACGTGATGAAACAGTTCAAGGCCAATGGCATCCCCGTGCTCATCTATGAACCCACGTTGGACAAGCCCGACTTCCAAGGCAGCGAAGTCACCCATAACCTTGCCGGTTTCAAGACCCGTGCATCCGTGATCGTCGCCAACCGTTGGAACAGCGACCTCGCTGACGTGGATACCAAGGTCTACACCCGAGATCTGTTCCGCAGAGACTAACTTTCCAGTAATACATATGGGGGCTGGTTGGATAGGCTCAACCAACCAGCCCCCATATTGTCATCGCTTGCCTTGCACTTTACGTGCCAGCACCTTCATCAGTTCGCGTTGCTTGGAGCCAGTCGGGGCAAACACGTCCACATACTTGCGAATGGGGCTGTCCTCGGCGATCGCACGTTCGTGATGCTCTGGCGGAGCAGGACGCTCCACACCGCTCATCGCGGCAACCATCTGTGCCACGAACGGCGTCTCCTGCGCGTAACCCCAGTACAGCGGAGCGAAATCGCACCATGGATTCTTCCATGGCTTGTCAAAACCTGCGTAATGCACGATCTTCGGCGCCTTACGCGACGCCATATATGCCTGGTACACGTCGGCGGGCGCGAAATCGAACACGCCATTGACTCGACCTGCGCAATTGTGCATCACATTCCAAGAATAATCCAAATACAAAATCAAGCCTTCGCATTCCACGTTGAGAATGTCCTGATCATTGTAGATGTACCCCGGCTTGGACGCGATTTCCAGCCATTCGTGCACCGTATGGATTTCGCGCATGCGGTCGAGGTTCATCACCAGCACGCCGGCTTGGAAATAGCCATACGCGTCACGCATGTGCAGTTGCTTGTTCACGTATTCCGCACGTTCGCCGTTCTTCATGTTGAGGTTGCCGATGAAATCGATATCCGGCACGGCGGCGATTGCGTTGTCTCCGAGCTCGGTATCGTACAGTTCGGCGATATCGCCATTGACCACCAGATCGCAATCCAAGTACAGCAGCTTCGAATAAAACGGTAGCGCCTCCTGAATGATGAAACGGTAATACGTTTCGACGCTGATATGCGCGTTACTGGTGGTGAGACTGAAACCGGTCAGATAGCGGCTCACGTCGAAGAAGCGGATTGCGGCGTTCGGGAACTGTGCGAAAAACCGTTCCATATACCGCTTGTTTTCGTCGGTAATATCCCGTTCCAGCACAATCACGTCATACGAGCGATTCGTGGAAGCATTCTTCAGCATCGAATAGATGGTGGTGGCAAGCATCGGCACATAGTTGTTGTCCGCGGCGAACACCACCGGCACAGCACGTCCGTATTCCGTACCGAGCGGTTCAAGCGTAGTCATTGGATCCGGACGCAGAAAGTGCACGCATTGCATCCGCTTAATCTTCCAATGTGCGCCAGTACGCTGCTTATGCGCGATGAAAATGTTGAGCAGCCGTTCCGAAAGATGTCCCACAGTACGCGTGGCTTGCACATCCATCTTGCTGAAATCGGTGGCATCGGCGAATTCGTCGAGCAGCGGGAACAGCCATTCGTTGTATTCGAAGAAGATTTCTTTCCTCATGATGAACATGTTGCAGAACGCGGCGGTACGACCGTTAAGCACGGCGTCGGCGTCCACCTTGTAATCGGGATGGCGCGTACACAGGATGTCGTACATGTGGCGCAGATCCTTCAATCGAAGATGCTCGTCGGCGGCCCAATGCTGCTTGAGATTCGAGAATCCGCCGATACGGCGGACGTCGTTCAACGGCGTGGTGATGACATCCCATCCATCCACCGCACGTGCGATCGCCTCATCGTTGATGCCGTATTCGGCGAGCGCGTGGTCGTCGATGTACGAATCGATGATCTCGCCGTAGTCGTTTTCCTTATGCGGAGTGTCAGTGAAGTCGAAGTATCGGCGGTAATGACAGAAACCGTAATAGTCAGCGTCTTCATTCTTCCAAGCCCAATATTGCGCGGTCAGTTCACAGTAACACGGGTTTTTCGCGGAAATGTTCTCACCTTCGTCGTCATGCAAGGTGTTTGCAAACCGGATTGCTGCGTTCGCCGCACCCACCTGCACCGGCAGGATGCTTTTCCCTTCGGGGAACGTGGCCCGCTTATGCGCCGACACGAAAACCTTGATGTTCGGATGATGCTGTTCCGCTGTGAGAACCATGTGAGATATTCCGCCTTACTAAGACAAACGTCCTTTCCTCACTAGAATATATGAGAGTACTGTCGAAGGAGAGCGCACCAACCGCACTGCCACATGATTTTGCGTCCAAACGCTTCGCACTAGTAGGATGGAATGTTTGTGAAAGATTTTTTTGAGAGCCTCAAGAAGAGGTACCACTACGCGATGGTGGTGTTCAAGGAACTGGTGAAGACCGATTTCCAGCTGCGCTACCAAGGTTCGTTCCTAGGTATGGTATGGTCCGTATTGAAGCCGTTGATGCTGTTCGCGGTGATGTATGTGGTGTTCGTGAAATTCCTGAAGTTCTCCGACGGCACCCCGACCTTCCCGATTTCGCTGCTGTGCGGCACCTGTTTGTGGAGCTTCTTCTCCGAGTCCACCAGCATGGGTATGCAATCCATCGTGGGACGCGGTGATTTGCTACGCAAAGTGCATTTCCCAAATTACATCATCGTGGCCTCCACCACGATGGGTTCCATGATTTCATTAGGTATTAACTTATGCGTGGTGATTTTGTTCGGTTTCTTCGCCCATGCACACTACACTTGGCGCGTGCTGCTCGTGCCGTTCAGCATAATCCAGTTGTACTGTCTAGGGCTGGGCGTGGCATTGCTGCTCGCCTCGCTGTTTGTGTACTTCCGTGATGTGGCACATATTTGGGAGGTAGTGCTGCAAGCCATGTTCTATGCCACACCTATCATCTATCCGATTTCGATGGTGGCTAACAACCCAGATTTCTCTTGGGCGGCTAAATTGCTTATGCTGAATCCTTCCACTCAGGTAATCATGGATATTCGCCATAACCTGCTTTCCCCAGAATATGTGCCGACCGCGTGGAGCATGGTCGATAACAAACTGCTATGCCTGCTGCCGTACGTGCTGTCCGCGTTCATTCTATGGCTGGGCATTCATGTATTCCGTAAATACAGCTCCAAGTTCGCGGAGGTGCTCTGATCATGGCTGAAATTGCATTGACTGAAAAGACACAGGAAGAAGCCAAGGACGAGCGCCCGGTGGTGCTCAAGGTCGACCATGTAGCCAAGATGTTCCGTCTGCCCACCGAGCAGGCGACCGGCCTGAAGATGGCGTTCTTAAACTGGACGAAAGGCATCAAAGGCTACACCAAGCAGCATGTGCTCCGTGACATCAATTTCGAAGTACGCCAAGGCGATTTTTTCGGTATTGTTGGCCGTAACGGTTCCGGCAAGTCCACATTACTGAAAATCATCTCCCAGATCTATACCCCGGAGCAAGGCTCGGTCACCGTCAAAGGCAAACTGGTGCCATTCATCGAACTTGGCGTTGGCTTCAACCCGGAACTGACCGGCCGTGAGAATGTGTACTTGAACGGCGCTCTGCTTGGATTCACTCGTACGCAGATTGACGCGATGTACGATGACATCGTGGAGTTCGCTGAGCTTGAGGACTTCATGGACCAGAAGCTCAAGAACTATTCCTCCGGTATGCAGGTTCGTCTTGCTTTCTCCGTAGCCATCAAGGCCCAGGGAGACATTCTGGTGCTCGATGAGGTGCTTGCCGTCGGAGACGAGGCGTTCCAGCGTAAATGCGACAATTTCTTCGCGGAAATCAAGAAAGATCCGACCAAGACCGTCATCCTTGTCACCCATTCCATGGACGCGGTGAAGAAATACTGCAACAAGGCCATCCTCATCAAGGATGGCGAGATTATCGCAAGTGGCGACAAGAACGATGTCGCGGATCGCTACACTCTCGAAAACCTCAAGGTAGAGCGCAAGAACGAGGAAAAGGAGAAAGACAAGGAAAAGGAAGGCGAATACCCGCTTGGTCTCAGCGAGCGCGTTCCCACATTCCGCATTCTGCCGGTTTCCGAACAGATGCTCACTTGCAAGGATACATTCGAATTCGACGTCGAATATGATCTGCGCGACAGCAAGGACATCGAGTTCTACATCCCCATGTCGGTATTGGATGTCAAGCGCGGCGGCGTTCCGTATGATTGTGGCGTCTCATTCAAGGTCAACAAGACAGGCCATAACAAGGTGCATTTCGCATTGCCTTTGCATCTCTTCAATGACGGTGACTTCAAAATCATCGCCACCATGCGCATTATTCCTGATACCAGCAATCTGAAGAATTTCGAGCAACTCGCGTTCACCAGCGATGAGAATTCATGCTACTTCTCAGTGCGCAATCCAGGAACGGTGAATTTTGCCGGTTTGCTCAACGATTCGGCCATGCGCATTGATGAAATTGGTATGAGTGCCTGCGACTGATTCTGATTTCCAATACGAAACATTCAAAAGGGGACGAAGTGGACTTCGACCCCTTTTTATATGCGTTGGCGATACAATGCATCCATCTGTGGAGCATCAATGCTCTATACCAAGATGAGAGACTGAAAGGGCAGCTATGCCGAGGCCGTTGACAGCAGCGAAGAAACTATGGACCGTATTCTGCACGTTGGCCACGTGCATCACCGTGGGCATGACTACGAATCATATCGCCATGGCAGATAGCGCGACGCAAAATAGCAATATTATTGCTTCATTGAAGTATATGAGCGAGCTCAACAAACTACGCCAATCCAGACGTACCGCCTTGACTGCGCAACAAATCATTGAGGCGCAGAATGCCGACAACAGTGCAAACATGCGTTCAGGGCAGGTTGCGGAAGATGCGGCCGACGGCTCTCCTGTTCCCGAACTTAACGTGAACTGGGATTTGATGAGTTGGGCTCAGAAGCGCGCCGATGCCTTGGCCGAACGAGCCTCTGTGAATCAGAGTCAACCAATTAGCCATGACGACATGTATGTAGGCGCACCATCATGGACTTCGAAATATAATCTTGGAGAGAGTCCAAACTATCAAAGCGGAACATATTGGTTTGGCCCTGAAGCCTTGTTCATCGGATACCCTGAAACGGGACAAAGCAATCATAATCCAATTCAATCTTGGTATAGCGAACTGTCCGCTGCAGCTGGTAGCAACAGACAAGGGTATGGCCATTACCTCACCGAAGTGAGCAATCTGGCGGATACCGCCGGCATGGCGTCGGCGCAGGTGACTAGCGGCCGTTGGGAAGGCGCAACCATCGTCGTTCTGGAAATCGGATACACCGGTAACCACAGCGACAGGGGCACTACACAATCCGTAAGCGATGCCCTCAAGCAATATGTCGGTTCTACATACACGGTGAAATACCATGCGAATGGCGGCAATGGATCCATGGACGATCAGAAATTCGATATGGATTCAACCGTCCCATTGTATGGGAATATGTTCACTCGCACGGGATATCAGTTCAGCGGATGGAACACGAAAAAAGATGGTTCGGGAACGCAGTACTCCGACTACAATCCCATCTATAACATCGCGAACGCCGGTGAAGTGGTTGACCTATATGCGCAATGGACGCCAAATACCTATACCGTGTATTTCTACTCTAGCGGCACTGGCTCAGGTGGAGGTAGCAGTCGGAGCTTCACCTATGATCAGGCGCAAAATCTGCCAAATCCAGCAGATGTGGGAATAAGCAACATCAATGGAATTTTCACATCTTGGAACACCGAATATGATGGCTCGGGAACGTCATATCAAGCGGGACAATCGGTAAAGAACCTCACCGCAGACGAGTATGGAAGCATATATTTATATGCACAGTGGAAAACCACTCATACCGTGCATTTCCGAGCGTATAACGCAACACCTGAATATTTCAAGGATCAGAAGGTCGCAGATGGCGAAACCGCCACACGACCTGCCGACCCGACCCGGCCAGGATACGCATTCCGAGGATGGTCCACCGGATATTCCGATGATTCACCTCTGTATGATTTCAGCACTCCTGTAACCAGCGATATCTGGCTAAATGCGCAGTGGGATTCATATCCGTACACCATCCGCTATGATGCCAACGGCGGCACAGGAAGCATGCCCGATCAAAAAGTAGCATCCAGCCCGAGCAACAACACAGCGACGCTGAAACCAAACGAATTCAAATATAACGGCAAAGTATTCACTGGTTGGAACACCAAGCGAGATGGCAGTGGCACTGCATACAAAGACAATACGAGCTACGGCGAATTCGGCGCTACAAATTCCGATCAGGTAATCATTCTGTATGCGCAGTGGACCGATGCCGCAGTGAAATCCATCGACGCCATTACCACGAAATGCGGCTATGGCAAATGCTATCCATCCCTTCCGGACGAAGTGACAATCCATTTAATCAATGGCAAGACCATTACGGAAAACGTGGATTGGAACCAGGAGCAAGCCGCTGCAATCTGGAACAAAGATGCATCTGAGCTTCACTTAGGTGATGTGTTCCATGTCGATAGCGTCAGCATCGTTGGGTTCCCCAATCAAAAAATCCGCGCAACAGTGGTGGTATCCGATATCGCTGCACCGTCCCTAAAGGGATTGGACACCATTAGCGCCAAGGCAGGAAACCGCTCATTCAGTACGATGTATGGCATAAGCGCCATCGACGACCATGATGGCGATATAACCCGCAATGTTACGGTTTCCGGCAATTTTGATATTTCGGCACCTGGAGATTATCGACTTACCTACACGGTAAAAGATAATGCCGGTAACGAAGTAACGGGCGATCGTACAATTCACGTGACGAAGAACGAAATCGTAACAGTATTGTATAATGCCAATGGTGGTAGTGGATCCGTGGCACCGCAAACTTTTGGCATTGGAGAATACCAATCGTTGCGATCCTATAACCTCGTTCGCACTCATTACAATTTCACATGCTGGAACACCAAAGCCGACGGCACCGGCAAAAATTACCACACATGGAATAAAGCGATCTTCGATGATTCTGATGTCCCGGCAAATGGAAAAATAACATTGTATGCACAATGGGAGCGCGCCTTCTACTCCGTATTTTTCTACCCGAATTTCCCTGACGAATCAAGCACCGAAGCTAGCGTATCGCAAAACATCAAGTATGACGAATATGAGAATCTTGCGGACAATAGCTTCAACGCACCTGGATATACGTTCCTTGGGTGGAATACCGAATCCGATGGCTCCGGCACCAACTATTCCGACGGGCAGCGAGTCAAAAACATCTATAACGAGTATGGATATGGCCAACATCTGTATGCACAATGGGAAGCGAACAAGTATACAGTGAAGTTCGACGCCAACGGCGGTACCGGCACCATGCCCTCGCAGACGTTGACATATGACAAGAACGAGAGACTGAACCGCTCGACATTCAAGGCGCCGGCCGGCAAAATGATCACCGGTTGGAACACCAAGGCCGACGGCACCGGCACGGGGTATGATTACTGCGCTCCGGTGAAGAATCTGCTGACAAGCGGTTCCATAACTCTATATGCGTGGTATAGCCCAATACGCTACAGCTCCATCTCTGTACAGACCCCACCGAAAAAAGCCTCGTATAAGACAGGCGAAACGCTCGATACGACAGGACTTGTGGTATCTGCGATACAGAACAATGGCGATACTGTGCAACTACCAAGGAGCGAGTACACGCTTTCTCAGCCGAACATGAATTCCAACGGCACCAAGCGCGTTACCTTGACATTGAAGTCCAATACGGCAAAGACAACGTGGTTCGACATCACTGTCGGCTCAGCTGCGCCGACAGTGGAGGAAAGCCATTCGATAGCGGATTCCGACGAAACAGTTACCAATTACGTCGTCAGCCTCAAAGAAGGCACGGCAACCGACGTGCTGGACAAGGCCGTCACTGGAGCCGAAGCGTTGCATGCCTACAAGCTGATGTCATATCCGGAAATCAGTGTGTTCTTTGTACAAGCACATACCAAGACATTCGCTTCCGACTTCGCGCGCTGGGCCGCAGCAAATGGCATTGCTGTGGACACGGTGGCATATACACGCGATAAACTCCGCGAAGAGGAAATTCGCTATGGGAATACCACATCTTCCGACGTCGCGACAACCACAAAATGGAAGTCGGGAAACGCGATCCGCAAACCACAGAAAGACTCTTCGGATCCGAACACCAACATTTATGATGCTTGGGGCATTACCGCCATCGGTGCAGATAAGGCGCAGCGGACCAATGTCGCGTATAAGCCGACTCTGACCGGCGTAATCGATTCCGGCATCGAGGATGATAATCCAGATCTGCAAGGGCAGGTGAACAGCACCTATTCCGTTGATTGCACAGTGAATGGAATCCCGCAACAGGGAACCGACTCCTCGACGGGACATCCTGTATGGTGGCCTACCGCAGGCGACGATGCCGATAAACATGGCACGCACGTTTCAGGCACCATCGCAGCGTCCCACAATGGCAGTGGCGTCGATGGCGTAAATCCGAATACGACATTGGCAGCCATACGTGTGCTCAAGCATAACCACACCTACCTCGAACAGGAAGTCTGCGGATATGTATGGGCAGCCAAAGCGGGAATGGACGTCACCAATGCCAGCATAGGCAACCGGTCACCTGACTATCCTGGCAAGTATGCAGTCGACAAGGCGTATGACACCGTTCTGCAACGAGCTGTGAGTTATGCGACCAAGAACAACGTCGTCAACGTTGCCTCTGCCGGAAATAACAAGCTTGACATCGACAATATACACGATGACACGTCTTTGGATCGGATGCGCAGACAAATCGAAAAGCGCCAGCCGCGTGAGGTCATCGGGCAAGCCATCGATGCCAGCAACAACGAAAATACGTTCAACCCGCTGACCGGCTTGGCGAATCAGCAAAGCCAGGGTCTTGGGGGTTCGGGGCTTTCTCTTGCTAGTAACAAGGGATACATCGTTCCGGCTATGCTTGACGGAGTGCTTGCCGTATCCGCAGTGCAAAAACGGGGCACATACTCCGTGGCCCCATTGAGCCGTGCCAATTATTCGAATTACGGCAGCAGCTCTATCGATGTGGCGGCTCCTGGAAGCAATGTCTATTCAACATATGGAACCAACTATGCGTATATGAGCGGCACTTCCATGGCATCTCCCCATGTAGCAGGTGTGGCATCATTGCTCAAGTCGGTGCATCCAGATTATTCCGTTTCGCAGATTGAGCAATTGCTCAAGAAACAAGCTAAGGAACGATACAACGACTTGGAAACGCCTGCAGATGGCGCTGAATACCGTGGCGCGGGGCTTGTCAACGCTTATGCCGCTGTGACAAAAAATCAAGAACAACCTACCGTTTCTGCCCAGTATTCAACAGATGGCGGTTCCAGTTGGCACGATTTGGCCAACGCCAGAATCTCCGGCAAGGCCACCATTCGTGTAACAGCCACCGGCGCAGTTTCAAGCGTATCGATAAATGTCGATGGGCAGAATCGTTCAGCCCAGGGCGGTGACAGTTATAACGGTAACGCGACCGCAACCGTTGACGTTGATTTCTCAACGCTGACGGCGGTTGAAACCTGTTCACTGGTACTCAAAGCTTATGGTCTGAATTACGACGTATCGAACGACGACGTAAGCAAAACCATTCAGTTCCAAGCAGGACGTGACGCATACGCTACGGTAACGTTCGATTCGAACGGTGGTTCAACCATTGCCTCTCAAAATATTCATATTGGAACAATGGCAACACAACCAATGAATCCCATCCGCTCCGGGTACACGTTCCAAGGCTGGTACACTGCCAAGAACAGTGGAACAAAATATGATTTCAGCCAAACGGTGAATGGCGACATGACGTTGTACGCACACTGGGCCAAGGAGCCAAACGCATTGCAACGTTTAGCGGGAGATACCCGTTATGACACGATGGGAGCGGTTGTTAACGCTGCAAACTGGAAGACCGGCGGCACCGTAATCGTCGCCTCCGGCGGCAACTATCCAGATGCTCTGGCCGCCTCCGGATTGGCCGGTACCATGAATGCACCCATTATATTGACAGATGGAAACATTCTATCCCCACAGGCTCAGTCCCAGCTCAACCAACTCGCACCCTCTCGAATCGTAATCGCAGGTGGCGCCAGTGCCATATCGAATACCGTGATGAACTCGTTGAAAAACATCTGTCCGAATGTCCAACGAGTAGCTGGCGAAACTCGTGTTGATACGTCTTTGAACCTGTATCGTGAAGGCTCCGGATGGGGTTCCACCGCAGTATTGGCCACAGCAGGCAATTTTGCAGATGCTCTGAGTATCAGTTCATATGCCTATCATATGAAGGCTCCTGTGTTCCTGGTCAACACGAATGACTTGACCGCCCGCCAGCGATCAGCTCTCGCATCCGGACGATTCTCCAAAGTCATTGTGGTCGGCGGCACGAACGCCGTATCCGACCACGTGGCAGCGAACGCCCAATCCATAACCGGAGCGCAATTGGTACGTCTATCCGGTGCCACCCGTTATGAGACTAGCGAGCAAATCGCCAGATGGACCATGAACAATGGCCTCAGCATGAATGGAGCGGTGTACACCACCGGTGCGAACTTCCCCGACGCACTCGCCGCGGGACCGCTGGCCGGCAAATCCGGCAGCGCGACTTTGCTGGTCGAAAACGCCAATAGCCCTGCGGTCTCCTTCTCCGCAGAGTACAAAGGCAAGGTCGATAAAGCATATGTGGTCGGTGGCACAAATGTCGTGGACCACATCACCGCGAACGCCATAGCCGACAGTCTCGGTCTCAGGCACGCACAGTGATGTTGCCACATTAACAGATAAGGGGGCTGTTGGCACGAATTACGATCAGTACCAACAGTCCCCTTGTTTTTGTTATCCTTCGCACGTGGGAAATTACGGACGCCCCATCTTCAATGCATCGGCAAGGCCATCCGCAGTGCTACGGGAAACAACGCTTTCGCCGCCAACGACATAAGCATTATCAACATCGCTATGCTGCTTCACATACTGCTTGACGAAATTGGCAGTACTCCCATTCGGATCTGCAAGCAGCAGAACCGCACTATTGCGCCCGGCAAAAGGACCAGCCGCAAGTGCATCCGGGAAATTCGCACCAGTCGCAAATACTGCATTGTTCATATGGAGCCCTCCATGTTCAGAAGTCCACTGAGCAAATGTAGCACTCGTTTCATAACGCGTCGTCCCCGAAATACGAGACACCACAGAACCAGAGGAATTTCTAATCTGTTTCACCACCGAATCCGGAACAGCACGCTGCCCACCCACGACAAGGATCCTGTCAAACTGTCCGTTGGACAATGCCTCCAATTGTTCAGAAGACAAGCCAGAGTCGATATTTGAAAGGAAGATGGGACTTTGGGACTCATTTAGCATATGGCGAAACAGGCAAGGCATCAGCAAAACGATAAGCCACTTCCCCCGGTAACGACTATTGCCGTTCTTCCCCAATTCTTTTCGCCTTGGACATCGCTGTCGTACAGTTTCAAAGCAGTGTCACTTCGAGTAACGCCTCCAATCCTCTGCACTGTGGCATATTGGGCTAACGACTGCTCCACATTCCCCGATACCGCATTCTGCCCACCGATGATAATAATCCTTTCCGGCTTCAGACGACTAATCTGATCTTTTGTCTGATTACTGAGGTATTGAGGATCCGTCATAAGAATCGGAGCGTCCAGCACTCCGGCAAATCCCGACGCTGCCAGCGCATCTGGATAGTTCTCTCCAGAAGCGACAACTACCGTTGATGCGGACTTCGGAAAAACGGTGTCAACAATCCGCGACATGGTGTCATACCGCGTTATGCCGGATAGCCGAGCCAATTTACCAGATGTAGGTTCACTAGGAGCAGACGGCGTATTGGGTTTTGATGGATTAGACGAAAGCTCCGGAGTGTTCGGCATTACATTGTTACCGTCGTAAAGCGGAACTGTCTGCCCAGACGGACACTGTGAAAGAGATGTTTTCATAGCATTTCTCTCTGAAGAATCCACCGATAGATGATAATGCTGCTTAATCCCTATCTGCCTGCTGATATAGGCACAATCATAGCCATGCCCTGGAAGCCAGTGTGCAGCGTCCTTGTCTGATTTGGAAGCATTCGCAGATCCTTTTACTGCAAGTAGCACATATGGATCATTCGCATATGCGATACGTTGTTCTTTGGTCCAATAATCGGCACCACTTTCATATGCCTCTCCGACAGCAACAGCATGATCGATCTGCACCGCATTCGAAGTGCCCTGTCCGCGCTGAAAAGCGATTGTCTCGCCGGTATAGGGATCATTCAGGACGCCTGTTGCGACATGATGGTCATTGGTATATGTGACATTCTTCATGTCACGACTCAAAATATCGTCTCGGGTAGTCGCATTACCGCCAAAAGTCTTGCTGTGAAGCCATGTGCCAAATAATTCTGTACGTTCTGGCGATCGGTAATCGTCCGTCTGCTCTATTACAGACAATGACTGTAGCGCAGATTGCGCGTTCTCTCCTTCGTCCGCACTTGCCGTGGCAACGCCTTGAAAGAGAAAAACAACAACTATCAACATCCTCAAAAAGCCGTCACGCGTTTTGCAAGTCGTACCATTCAACGTCATCCTCTCACTTCATAATGGAGGATGATCATACTAGAGGAATTACCCTTCTATACTCTTAGACAATTAACAATCAATGAGGAAAGGGGAGGAACCGTGAACCGGAAAACTGCCACCTATTTCAAAAGAATCACCGCTGTGCTATCCAGCGTTTTCCTGACCTCCGCTGCTTTTGCGGGGACAGGATTAATAGCTGATGCATCAGCCACATCGATTACTCGAATATCCGGCAGCACCAGATATGAGACCATGGCGATGGTATCACAGACTGCGCTCCCTTCTGCTGCATCCGGAGCTGTAGTAGTAGCATCAGGAAACAGCTTCCCAGATGCGCTTGCTGCCTCATCCCTCGCGGGGTATCTCAATGCGCCGATTCTGCTTACTGACCCCAAAACGCCTTCCAACGCAACAGTCAGCGAACTTGATCGGCTTGATGTCAACACGATTTACATTATCGGCGGTACAAACGCAGTTTCAAACAACGCTGAAAAAGTAATCCAAGCATCTCGTCCGTCGGCAACTATTACACGACTCGCAGGAAGCACTCGCTTTGATACCGCATATCAAATTTATAGCGAACTCACCAAGCTCGGAGTAAAATCCGAAACCGCCATTATTTCCACTGGCGCTAACTTTGCCGACGCGCTTTCCGTGTCCCCGTATTCATACATGCAATCCGCACCTTTCTTCCTGAGCTCTCAGTCGGGGCTTGATGAGGAATCTCTCGCTGCACTCAAGGATTTTCAGTCTGCAATCATCGTCGGTGGCACAAACGCGGTCCCTTCATCCGTAGAACAGCAGCTCCGATCCATAGGCGTTGCAACGTCGAGAATACAGGGAACGACTCGTTATGAGACTAGCTTGGAAATCAGCAAGTTCACGTTGGAAGGTCTCTCTATCGATCCTTCTAGCGTCGTATACGCCACTGGAGCTAATTTCCCGGACGCACTTTCAGGAAGCGCCCTTGCAGGTCTTAATAAGACAGTGCTGTTGCTTGCGCAAAACGATTCCTCCCCGACAATCGGGGCATCATCCATACTGCCGAATGTTGAATCCGTCTACGTCCTCGGTGGGCAGAACGCCATTGGGCCGGCAACGTTCAATGCAATTGCTAAGAGCTTTGGATTGAGTGACAGAGAATACGTTCCGCAGCCAACGCCTAAGCCGCAGCCCAAACCGGACGATCCAGTTTACGGCACACATAAAGCAGGTGAATTCTGTAAAAAATCTGATCTGAACAAGACGGACCACGATGCCAGGAATGGCAAACTAATCGTTTGCAAAGTAGCCAGCGGTGATAACAAGCCTCGTTGGCACTATGTCTGAATAGATATGGTTGGGCAGGCAATCCGCAGTCGTTTACCTGCCCAACCAGCATAAGGATCTATTAGATCGATTGCACACAACGGCTACTCTGCTATGCATCACAAAGGGCAGTCACTTTATCCAAAAGAGTATAGTATCTCTCATATATATAAGAAGGCTTCTTTGAAGGAATGGAAAGTAACATGCAAGTTCCAAGAAGAATATTTGCTTCTCTCACTATTGCTGCTGTACTGGTTTTTGGGATTAGCGCGCCGGCGTATGCCAAGGATACTATTGACTCATCGAATCAATCTGAGCAATTGTCAAATGCAAACGAATACATAGCTGAGTGAACTGAATTAAACGAATCAGCAAGAACACCTACTTCGTCAAAAATTTTGTAACCGGGCAATAAGTATTACACGAATGTCTCAAATTTCCATGAGGCAGGTTTGGCTCCGGGACTTTATCTTGTGTCCGCAGTCAGTACAGGATATTCTTCTCATTCCAGCATTAACGATGCGACCGGGAATTACAATTCAATCTCCGACGCGTATGCCGTTGAAAAAGATAAACCTCAAAAAATCGAAGTAAAAGACGGCTATTTTGTGCATATTTTCGAGGGATCTGGCCTATGCGCCTCTTCTTGGAAATTACTTCAAGCATATCCTCGAAATGCTGATAATCCAGTTCTATATCCCGGAGCCGAAAGAGCCCTTACCGATGGAACGTACTCTGCCACCGCTCGAGAAAACAGTGTGCAGCATATCACAGCAGAGAATTATCTGGTCAAAGCCGTAAAAGGAAAAACCTCATCTGGCAATCAAAGATTTCTATGGGAATACCATGTTCATGGCACAAGCTCCTTATGCTTCAACTTATGTAGGAGGCTATGACAGACGTGGATGGACACAAGTGCAGATTCCGGCTAAAGGGTCAGTAACTATCGGTGGCCCGATCGATAAGGACATCTGCTTCCATATGGGTGGAACTGAATACATATCAAACACCACAGTTAAGAGATTAACTGAATATTTGATTTGTTGTGGTCCGTTGCTATTGCGGCTGGGGGCCATTACGGGTTTTGACGGTTATTGCGTTTCAGGGCCATGGTTATTGCGCTTTGAAGCCATGGCTGGTTAGGCTCCTTTCACCATGCGAGGGACGTGTGGTGAAAGGAGCTGCCAGCAATGGTACGGAAAATACAGGCGAAACTGGTCCTGCGTTTGCATGGCCGGGGGTTATCGGGACGCGCGATCGCAAGGTCCCAAGGCATGTCGCGCCGGAGCGTGGCCGACGTGCTGGACGCGGCGAAGGCCGTCGGCATCGGCTGGGATGACGTCGCCAACAGGCCGGACGACGAGGTATACGCGCTGCTGTTCCCCGGACGCGGGGAACGTGAGAGCGTGTACGAGCACCCCGACTGGGGCAAGGTCCACCGGGAGTTGGCCCGTGTCGGCGTGACGTTGAGGATTCTGCACGGCGAGTATGTGGACGAATGCCGGCAGTCGGGTAGGCCCCATATGGGTTATGACAGGTTCTGCAAGCTGTACGCCGCGTACGTGGCGAGACTCGGCGTGACAAGCAGGGTGGAGCATAAGGCCGGCCGCACCATCGAGGTCGACTGGGCCGGCAAGACCATGCGCATCGCCGATCCGGTCACCGGTGATTCGTCGACCGTGTACCTGTTCGTGGCGGTATTGCCGTTCAGCCGGTACGCGTTCGTGGAACCCATCCTGGATATGGGGCAGAATTCGTGGCTGCGGGCCCATGTGGCGATGTACGAATGGTTCGGCGGCTCCACGCCGCGCCTGGTGTGCGACAACCCGAAGACCGGCGTGATCAAGTATCCACGTGAGGGCGAGATCGTGTTGAACGACGCGTACCGGGGCATGGCCGAGCACTATTCGGCCGCTGTGCTGCCCGGACGGGTGAGGAAGCCGAAGGACAAGCCGTCCGCGGAGAACACCGTGTGGCACGCCACGATGGCGCTGGTCGGCGCGATGCGCGACCGCGAGTTCGGATCGCTTGACGAACTGCGGGCCGCGATACGCGCCTGGCTGGCGGAATACAATTCCCGTGCGTTCCAGAAGCGCGACGGATCCCGGTCGTCGGTGTTCGAATCGGAGGAGAAACCGCTGCTGATCGCGTTGCCGCCGATGCCTTACGAGGTGGCGGACTGGGTATACGGCCGCAGGGTGCAGGCCAACAGCCACGTCGCGTATGCGCGCAACTGGTATTCCGTCCCGTACGCGTACATCGGTTCCACGGTGGACCTGCGGATCGGCGCGAGCATGTTCGAGGTCTGGCATGGGAACACGCGGTTGTGCTCGCACCGACTCCTGCCGACGACGGCATCCAACCAGTGGTCCACGAACGAGTCCGACCTGCCCGGCAAAGCCGTGTGGAGACCATGGGACAGGAAACGTTGCGAGCAATGGGCCCGGCGAATAGGCCCCGGCTGCGCCGCCGTGATCGGCAGGCTGTTCGCCATGGAACGCCTCGACGAACAGGGCGTGGAGCCCGCGCTGGCGATCCTGCGGCTGTCGAAACGCTATTCCGCCCAACGTTTGGAGAACGCGTGTTCGCTGTCGCTGCGGTCGATCGCCTCGCCGCGGTATTCGCACATCAGGCCGATCCTCGAATCCGGCCAGGACACCACGGGCGGGATCCCCGACGGCGCCGTTGACGACGCCGGATGGGTGCGCGGCGGCGATTACTACGCGGACATGGGAAGGTGACGCGCGATGATCATCGACACCGAGACCAAACGCAAATTGCGTGAGATGAACGCATCCGATCTGCTCGACGCGTTCGAACGGCTCGACGAGCGAACGACGGCGCCCATGAGCCACACGGAGGTCGTCAGGCTTGCGGTCGACAACGCCCACTCCGGTCACATGGACGCCAAGATCCAACGCCTCGTCAAACGCGCGGGTCTGCGCTACCCCCAGGCGGACCTGAGGACCATCGACCTGGTGGAGGAACGCAGGCTCGACCGGAGCGTGATCGCCGGCCTCGACGCCGGGAACTATCTGGAACAACGGTTGAACGTCGTGTTCCAGGGAGCCACGGGATCGGGCAAATCCCACCTGCTATGCGCGTTGGCGAAATCCGCGTGCCGGGCACGGTACCGCGCAGTCTACGTCCGAATGCCGGACCTGGCCGAGCAGGTGACGGTCGCGTCGAACAAGCCAGGAGGAGCGCCCAAGCTCGTGCGCAAATACGCCACCTACAACCTGCTCGCGATCGACGAATGGCTCGTCGACAAGCCCGACGAACCATTCAAACGATTCCTCCTGGAGCTCATGGAGCTCCGGTACGACACCGTCAGCACGGCGTTCGCCACGCAGCTGGCGACCAAGGAATGGCACCGACAGCTCGGCGGCGACGCCATCGCCGACGCGATTCTCGACCGCATCGTGCACAACGCGGTCTGGATTAATACAGGCGAGTACAACATGAGGCAACGCCACGGGCAAGCCATGCTCGACAACTAGCCCCGAAGGCCGGCGGCTTCTAACCAATCCGCCATCGGCCTTCTCCCGCCATAATGCTGGTCCCCAAGCACAATAACCAGTGGCCTCAAAAGCTACAAATATTCAATTAACAGTCAATACCCGCTATAACACCATGGCCGCAGTCGTCTCAGAGGGGAACTGGAAAACTGGTGGTACCGCGATTATAGCTTCAGGCGATAACTATCCAGATGCATTGGCAGCTTCCGGATTGGCTGGCGAACCAATGCTCCGATCATACTAACGGGGAAGTCCGCGCTTTCTTCGCAGTTCGCCAATCAGCTTCGGCAGTTGGCACCATCACGAATTATTGTGGTAGGTGGATCAGCTGCCGTATCAGATAACGTTCTTCATACTCTTCATACATATGCGCAAAGCGTGAACCGTGTATCCGGCGCCACTCGTATAGATACATCTTTCGCGCTATATCAGAACGCTTCAGGATGGGGATCAACTGCAATTGTTGCGACAAACGCGAATTATGCGGACGCCTTATCCGTAAGTTCATATGCATACACGACAAAAGATCCAGTATTCTTGTGCGATTCCGCCAACGGTCTGACCAAAAGACCGCATTAAAATCATTCTCAAGAGTGCTCGTAGTCGACGGCGTGAACGCCGTGGACCAAGGCACCGCGAACGCCATCGCCGACAACCTCAGCCTCAGACACGCGCAATGACGACATAAAACGTGTTAAGAGGGGCTGACCATGTGAACCATGGTCAGCCCCTCTTAACGTTGCTACAGTTTCCGCCTTATGGCCGCAGCATATCCAAAGCGTCTGCAAGACCGTTCGCAGTATTGCGAGAGACGGCATTCTCACCGCCAACAATATAGGCATTGTCAACATTGCCATGCTGCTTCACATACTGCTTCACAAAATTGGCAGTGCTCCCGTTCGGATCCGCAAGCAGCAAAACCGCCTTATTGCGCCCGGCAAAAGGACCAGCAGCAAGCGCATCCGGGAAATTCATTCCCGTGGTGAATACCACATTATTCATACGAAGGAAACCATCATAATCTCCGGCAAATCGATCTGCCACATTGATGCTGGTCTCATACCGTGTCGAGCCAGCTATGCGCTCATCCATGCCTCCAGCAATTTGCCGTTCGATAAAACGTTGTGGAACGGCCTGTTCGCCGCCAATGACCCACATCTTTTTCATCTTTTTGATTTCCTTAATCTCACCATCGGTGAATCCCTTCGTCGAGCTACACAAGAAAATAGGCATATGCGACATATACGCATACGACGATATCGACAAAGCGTCAGCATAATTATCACCTGTCATCAGCAGAGCAATCGCACCCCACTTCGCTCCCAGCCGTTCGCCTGCTTTGTACAACGCCAGCGAAGTGTCATAACGGGTCTCACCGTAATATCGCCTCACATTGGAGCTATATTGCTTCAGCTGTTGCTCGACATTCTGCGAAACAGCGGCAGGGCCTCCAGCAATGATGATTCGACTCGGTTTAATGGCGGCGATCCGTTCCGAGGCCTGAGCTGACAACGACTGCGGATCAGTCAGCACAATTGTCGCATCCAAAGCACCAGCCAGACTAGATGAGGCCAAGGCATCAGGGTAGTTCGTGCCAGAAGCAACTATTACCGTCTGCCCCTGCTTAAGTCCTTCTTTTTGCACAACTTGAGACATAGTGTCGTACCGTGTGGCACCGAAAATCCTTTGCATTGCCGGAGCCACACGTACATTACCTTGCGCCAGCCGCCCGCCAGCATTTACTTTAATGACGGTATTGCCACGCTTGAGCGTTTTAATATTTCCTTCGGTCACCGTTGCCACGGCCGTGTTCGACGATGACCATGTACCACCAAGCAGGTTGTACCGATTAGCACCATAGGAAAGCCGCACCACTGCTTCATCGCTTTTGCCGGGCTCGAGAGCGGATGAGCTGTTCCAGTGCAATCCCTTCCACGTCATGCCCTCGTTGATATGCCTTTGGCTGACTGAAATCTCAAATCGTCCGTAGCCATTTAAATTGGTTGGCGTTTCATCCGAATATTCCGACGCATACCCTCTGGAAACTGCTTCGCCAGAATATGCACTGCTATCGCTGAATCCGCCAGCAAAGCCATATGGACCGTAATCGGGATCTGTCAACGTCGTATAGTGACCAGTCACACCGGAGCCATGACCATTCACCTCATTAATGTAATCGGATTTCTCGCTCGCCCATAAATCAACTGCATCCGATATGTTCCTTGTACCCCAAGCAAGTACTTCAGCATTGGATGTCAAACCTTTGTAACTAGCCCCAAAACACCAATCATCATCAGGACGCGTGTGCCCATCAGCCCATGTATATGCCTCAAGCGCACGCTGAATAGCGATACGCTCCAAAGCATTCGACCACTTTGGAGAAAGGTATTCCTGTTGGCTGATACCAACCGCTTTCAAATATTCCGGCACCGTTTTCCAAGAACCGTCGTATTTGAATTTAATACGCGCATCATTGAGTGCATCTTTGCGCCACTTGATAACGGCATTCAATGCATCCCGTTTGGTATTACGTTGGTCAATGCTTATGTAATCGGTACGCGCCTTGTATCCATCTCCCAAAGTGACGCCCGTCACCGATGAAACCAGCTCATTCGAACGTTCAGAAAACGTTGATGGAGTGTTTTCGTCAAGCGCTGCCGGCCGTTCATCCATAATTTTCTGCGATTGCACTGACTTTTTAATGTCCTCCGCAGCATTTGCCGGTGACGCTATAAATCCAGAGACTAGAAGGCAACCTGCGACGATTACCCCTAACACACGAGAAAATCCATGATTCCTTCTCATCTTTTCTCCTTAACGTGTTGCAGTAACAACAAAACCATATTATGCTCACGGCGACTGCAAAACGCACAGGAAGAATCAATCACAGTGGCTTAATAAAACCGGAAAATGCGCAGACCAAGCCGTGGCTGTTTGAGGCCACCTCGCAATTATTCATGTCAAACAAGCCACAGCAAATATCGCGGCAGTTTCTGCCTATGCACTTAGTGAATCAAAGCATCCAAGCTAGGATCGGCAACGCGCTTGTCGAAATCGTCAGCCAACACACCTTTGGCTTGCAGCTCTTCCAGAATCGACTTCAGCACAATATTGTTTACACCGCTTTCGGTGTTCTGGTGGCATAACGCTTCCTCCCCCTGCGTGCCAGGCACATAATTCAGCAACTGATCGTCTGTTGCCGCAACCACAGGGATACCGGCTTTCACTTGCATTACCTTCAGCCACAAATCATCAGCGGTCAGGCAAGTTTCCTTGATTTCCTCGGCATTAAACGTCTCTGGAGGCATCGTATGCGGCGGATACAGCGTGCCTGCCCCATTCGTGGAGAAGATCCGCATGGACGGCACACCTACAAGCGCGGGATGGTAATGAGGTGCCTCGTAAATCCAATCCTCATAATTGGTACGGGATCCGTCCTCGTTGAACATAATCAAATGCGTACGTACAGCGGCAATCGCATGAGGATGGGCTTCGTGTGCTGCGAGCAAATCGCCAATCATCGTATTGCGGTACAGCAAATCATCATCGGTGGTGATGACGTAATCATCAGGAAATTCCTGCAAAGCCCAGAAATATTTTTTGTGGGGCTTCAGGTCCTCATCCACCCAACGGATTTCCACATCATGCCACAACACGTCGCGCAACGTTTGGGGCAAATCGGTTTCACGATTCGGAAAATCCGATTTGCAGAGCCACAACACGATTTTGTCCGGCAACACTTTTTGCGCAAGCAACGAACGAATCGCCAGGTGCACGGTATTGATACGTGCAGGATATGAAGTCATGGAAACGATAATCTGAGGATGACGCCTCTTCATCGCACGCAGAACATGCGTGCCCGCACGACGCAACTTATTTTTCTTCACGCGCAACCAATCTGCAAACAGCACATGCCCTCCTTATTTCTCAATGAGCACTGGGTATATAGTAGTCCAAAGTGTGCTTTTCGAAGTCGAACAGTACACTGTTGCTCAGCAAGTAATACATCAATGCGGCCAAATAAGGAAGAGCAATGCCCAAAATCTCAATCGTCATTCCCGCATACAATGTCGGCGATTATTTGCAGGAATGTCTTGACTCAGTACGGAATCAGACCTTCTCCGATATAGAAGCGATTGTCGTAAACGATGCGAGCCCAGATAATGTCGGAGAGGTCGCAGCACAGGCGGCTGCACAGGACGCACGCATCCGAGTAGTCACCAACAACCCGAATATGGGCACACACCGCACTCGCATGGCGGGCGTAGAAAACGCTTCCGGCGAATACACGTTCTTCCTTGATGGCGATGATGCCCTCAAGCCTGATATGTGCGAACAGCTCGCCGCGGAGATCGACAAGCATCCCGTGGACGTACTGCATTTCGGTCTTACCGTTGTCGCAGCCAATGACCTTTTGGAAAACGAACGCCAAGCCTTCGAAACCTTCAACAACACTCCCACGCCCGATTCCACTGGAGAAGATATCGTCCGCGACATTTTCGATGAAACGCGAGGCTACAAGGTCGATTGGCGCGTAACCCAGCGTTTATACAAGACTTCCGTACTTAAGGAAGCATTCAACGCCATGACCCGCGATCGTCTTGGCCGATCTCAGGACGGCTACGAGTGCTTCGTAGTTTCGGCATTCGCCAACAGCTACCATTCCTTCAAGGAATGCCGCGGATATGTGTATTACTACGGTCGCGGCATAAGCGGCACAAATATGATCGATGCTGCGAAGTATGCCCGCTATTGCAGCCATTTCAAGGCGGATTTCGATGCAGCCTACGAATTCGCCGATGAGCAGCATTCCGATATGCTTCACGCTTGCGCACAAGGTTTCCAGCGCAAGGCGACCGAAATCCTTGCCAATGATTGGAAGGTCAGGGTTCCGGAAGCGGAGAAGGTTGAGGCCGCCAAGCAAATGGAAGCTGTGTTCGGCCTGGCCATCACGGGGCGCGAATTGTACCGTTTCGTACGCGATGATGCTTATGCGCTGCTTTCCGATAACCAGCTCCTTCCGCATGACGCTGATCTGAACAGCTGGTTCAGCATAGCCAACGCCATCAGTATGCCTACCGATCAAGTATCTGCAGACACCATAAGATTCCATGAGATGAAGCGAATCGCCACTTCCCATATGACCAATCTCATCGAGAAAACCCGCAATACCGAAGCGTTCCAAAACTACGACAAGCAGGATATCCGCATTTTCGTCACCGCGCATAAAAACGTCGACCGTTTTGGCAGCGCCATCATGCAACCAGTGCAGGTCGGCCCGAAGAACGAGCGCTTCCCTTGGGCGTTCCATGATGACGAAGGCGAGAACATCGCCAATCTCAATCCACGCTATTGCGAACTGACCACGCAGTACTGGGCATGGAAAAACATCAATGCCGACTACTACGGCTTCTGCCATTACCGCCGTTATTTTGATTTCTCCGAAACAGCGCATGAGGAAAATGCCTTTGGTGAAATTATGGATGATTATATCGACGCCAAGGCTGAGAAGAAGTACGGTCTGGACGATGAGAACATCGCCCGCGTGGTCAAACAGTATGACGTCATCACCACACCGTTCGGCAATCTGGATGTAATCATCAACAAGTATGGAAGCCCACGCGCTCTGTGGGAGGCTGCTCCTCTGCTGCATGATGACGATTTGAGGCGCTGTTATCAGATTCTGTGCGCCATGTATCCTGATTATAAGGAGGATGCGCAGGATTTCTTCAATGGCAACAAGGCGTGCTTCTGCAACATGTTCATCATGAAGAAGGAAATCTTCTTCGATTATTGTGAATGGATGTTCCCGATTCTCGAGGAATTCGATAAGAACACCGATTACAGCACGTACAGCAAAGAGGCACTGCGTACGCCAGGCCATCTTTCCGAACGCCTGCTGAATATCTATCTCATGCACCACAAGCGCATCGGATCCAATTGGAAATTCAAGGAGCTGCAGTGCGTGCACTTCACCAATCCAGAGCCAGCCGAGCAGCTTAAACCGCTTGATATCACCGACAAGCCGATCATTCCGGTGGTGTACGCAGCAGATGACAACTATGTGCCACAGCTGACTACCACCGTGTATTCGGCCATGAAGAACGCTGATCCAAGCTATTTCTACGATGTCACCGTACTGCAGCGCAACATCGCTTGGGATAAGCAAGAACGTATGCGCGTGTTCTTCAAGCGGTTCCCGAACATGAATTTGCGATTCACCAACGTGGACCAAGAACTTGCCGGCTATGATCTTTCCACCAACAACGCCCATATCAGCGTGGAAACATACTATCGTTTCCTGATTCAGAAAGTCCTGCCGTTCTATGACAAGGTGCTGTACCTTGATTCCGACATCATCATCAACGGTGATATCGCAAAACTCTACAACATCGATTTGCAAGGCAAGCTACTTGGCGCAGTGCGCGATATCGATTTCCTTGGCAATTTGAACGTAAAGCATGGTAAGCGTATGAATTACGCGAAGACCGTGCTGAAGATGCAGAACCCCTACGATTACTTCCAGGCTGGCGTGCTGGTGCTCAATACCAAGGCGATGCGTGAGCATTACACCATCGAGCAATGGCTCGCTTACGCATCGAATGACGAGTTCATCTACAACGACCAGGATGTGCTCAACGCGCACTGCGAAGGTAACGTGCTGTATCTGCCATGGGAATGGAACGTGGTGCACGACTGCGGCGGACGTGTCGGCAACCTCTTCGTACAGGCGCCAAACGACATCTACGATGCATACATGAAGTCGCGCAGCAATCCACAGATCATCCACTATGCCGGCTACCAGAAGCCGTGGGTGGATCCGGATTGCGATTACGCCTCGATCTACTGGCGTTATGCCCGCGAAACACCGTTCTACGAACGTCTGATCAAGCGCGTGGTGCTGGCGAACGAGCCGCAAATCCCGGAGGATGTCTTCCTGCCGAAACATGAGCGTGCGGTCGGAGAGGACAATCCGATCCGCAAGTTCATCGACCCATTGATGCCGATTGGTTCGAGGCGTCGTGATGCGTTGAAGGCCATCGCGCGCGTAGCACGCGGCAGGCGGTAAGACAATCGGGATAACGTAAGGGCGAGATGATTCGCCCTTACGTTATCCCGATTGTCCTTGGTAGGGACTCCATCTATTTTTTTTCTTTTTGGGGCTTTTTCTTTAGCGAGAGCAAAAGCCCTATCACGATAGGCGCAAGCAACAATGCATGGAACATATATCTCGTAGCATCTCCACCATGGCTACCTCCCGTTACACGGGACACAGGATAGACGAAAAGCGAAGCTGCCGATACGAAGTAAGGCAGCAATTGGAACATCGTTTTAGCTGTTACATATTCTTTACGCTTACGCCATAGCAGGTAAGCGATAAACGTAGGAAATACCGATGCCCAAAAAGCCACATAGGTAAGAACATTCACCACAGGAATCGATTTCAGTATAGAAGTAATGCTGTCGACTATTTCCTGTGCCCAATTCTTGTCTTTATTGGGAATTAGCTTGCCGAGAGTGTCTTCATTCGCGACAGTGTATACGCTGGCATCCATTTGCAACTGCACTGGATATTGTACCGATTTCTTTACATCCTTATAGGAAACAGAAGATTTATCATTTCCGGAAAAGGAGATCCATCCAGATTCAAGACAGACAAAACCATTGAGATATGTCATTGGATGCCTCAAACCAATCTTTAACCATGCCTTGAGGAAATCCGGCGTAGAAGCCCCTTTGCGTAACTTGTATCCCGTAACAGGATCGGCAATATACGGATTGTATTGCGTGCTAATCTGATCCCAAGAATATACCAGATATGATTCAATGGCTTTCTTTTCCGAATCGGTAACATCCTGAGGATACGCGTGAGCCGAACGTCCTAAGAGTTCAATCGGCATCGCGAATGCAGCCTGTCCACCTCCAGGAACGATATTCGCCCTCGGATAGTAGTAATTAGGCAGAACGATACTGACGATTGCAAAAAGAAATGCGGCAATCCCCGCAACCACTGCCTTGAATCGTATCCTAAATTTTCCAAAGACGAGGATAATCAAACAGAATAGAATGATATACATTCCCATTTTCTTGCTCAGGGAAGAGCACAGCCCGAGAATCAAGAAACCAAAGAAGAAAGAAGGCTGCTTGATTTTTTCAAGTTTCGTGTCAACCAAGCGCATGAACATCAGAAGCCATGCGATAAAGAACGCGGCATGAGTGATGTCTTTCGACAGACTCATAAACGCTATAGGGAAGATCGGGAAGAAGCAGAAGAACATGGCGCATATTTTCAACGGAACTCGTCCGACGCCACGTTCCTTCAAATAACTCAACCAACACGCAAGTGCGACGGCAACAAAAACACATTGTGCAATGGCATATAGGAAAATCCCCACATTGTAGCTACCGGTAATTGCATGACCAAGCCAAATGAACCCTCCGTATAGATAGGTATCGAAGAAAGGATGGTGATCCCAGATCTTGCCCGGCTTCTGCCCGAAAGCGGAGATTCCGAAGAACTGCGCGACTTGATCTCCGGTATCCCAATACAAAACACCTGGATAGAGCAAAACAATATACGGCAGCCAAGCAGCCAAGATTCTCAAAGAATCTTTGAACTTGGACTTTTTTGATTGGCCATACTCAAATCGAAGCAACAAAACTTATTCGAAAATGCATTCGTCTTCGAAGCCTGCTTCGTTAAACCGTCAGATGCTCCCATCTGAACGATTTTGAAACCAATCTGAAAAAACGCGAGGAAGAGAACTGCAAAGAGCAGCCACTGCGCATAAAAATACGGACGATCAAATGGAACTATCGCATCAGTCGAAGCATTCGTTCCACAAGCGAAGACAAAACCCAGTACCACTGGGAATCCCCATCCAGCAAATCGTTTCTTCTCATCTCCGTGCAATACTATTTCAGGCAACACAATCAGGCCTCCGCTTAGTAAATATTTTCTTAATCTGCATCAGAATATGTCTACATATGACAACGACAATCAACGTAACCAAATATACAACCATGGCTCGTACTCCCATATGTTCTCCCCAGAATTGAGATACATTGCCCCAATTGCGCTTTCCCATCCAATTAATCACTAAAATATGGAAAAGGTATACGCCAAGGGATGCACCGGAAACCTCGCGGATACAATGCAAAACCGTAGGAGACATCTCCCGCAAACGCTGTTCCACTTGCATGGCACATAGGAACAATGCAACCGCCTCAATAACACACAATGGAGAGGAAGCACTAATCACGTAGCTATGGTATTCAACATCGCGTACTGCGAAGTATCCGTTAGTGTACAAACCACCGAAAAACATCGCTCCAGCTGAAATTACACAAATGATTCCTGCAAGCCAAAGGGGAGGAAGCTTCCACAGGTAATTGGCGATATAGAATCCCAACAAAAAATAAAGCAATGCGCTTGAAGAGAACAGCGGCCAATTGAAAAGGGTTCCGAAATATTTTTTAGGTACGCCAAATCGTTCAATTAACGGAATTAAAATGCTAATAACAAACTGCAGCACAATCAAATATTGCAGAGTTTTTTTATTATTTCGTATCTGAGTCAACAACGGCGTTAACATATATAGATAAATTATTGTGTACAAAAACCAATAAATGTCGTTTATTGAATTCGTTAAAAAACGCGATACAAAATCCCTAACACCAATTCCGCTCGCATACTGTTCGGCGCCATAAAAAGAGAACGGAAATATGCAGAATAAGATATAGCAGAAGACACTTGCCAGAATGAGCGCACGACCTACACGCCACAGTCTCTTTTTAAAAAATGTTTTCGTATCGTATTTATCAGCATAACCAATAAGGTTCATACCACTAATCATGAAAAAAATCGGAACAGCGAAAATGGCAATCGCCTGAAATAAAACCGCTTGCGTCCAGTAAGTGTCGGAGGGATTGAAAACATTCAAAGAAACATGCAGCATGACCACAGCGAAGCACGACATAATATTCAGTACGTCAACATAGACTAGATGCTTTCTTTTCACCTTATTTTCCGCCATGTAAAGCCTCTATTCGACATCAGGAATGGGATTCAAATCTTCTTGCGAACTTTAATCATAATCAATGAAAAAGACCAATACAGAATTATAGGAGGCTTCTGCTGTTTTCGTGGGTTAGGGGATGGGTGCTGGCAGGTGGATCGGTAGGCCGCTGCATCGGAGTTTGATCATGGCGATGAGGTTGTCGGTGTCGCGGAAGCCGTAGGCCATGCGTATGGTGACCTTGATTTTGTTGTTGAACGCTTCGAGCCTGGCGTTGGAGTAGCCCAGGCGGATGGTGCGCAGGATGTCGTCGCGGCGGCGTCTGATCTTCCCGCATAAGTCCGTGACTTCGGGTATGCGGCAGCGGGACGCCCAGCCGATCCATCGTTTCAATTCGGCTTCGGCCTGTTCGACGGGTTGGCGCAGGAGGGTCCTGAGGAGTTCCTTGAGTTGCCAGGCGCGGTAGAGCTGGCCCCTGGGATCGACGTCCCCGAGCGTGGCGAGGGCCGTGTTCTGCCGGTCGGTCAGATCGTCGGGGTTCTTGAGCAGAGCGTATTTCAGGCCGCGCATCGTCCCGGTCGTCTTCTTGTCGCCTTCGCGCCGGGCTTGGTTCCACAGTCGTTTGCGCACCTGGTCGAGGGCGTCGCCCATCCAGGGAGGGTGTCTAATTGTTTGTGTATGGGATCATCTGATGGAAAGGAAACGATCATGGTGACCGAGGCAGTGAAGCCTATGGCCGGCGATGTGGCCGGGAATGACAATGGCGCCGTGACGGATTCGCGGCCCCTGGTGGACTCGCTGGTCGCGTCGGGAGCGCTGGATCCCCTGTTCGAACGGATAGACGGCGGGCGGATCGAGCTCACCGGCGACGGCGGTCTGCCGGGCGAGCTCACGAGGGTCGCCCTGGAACGCGGCCTGCAGACCGAGACGACGCCGCATCTGGGCTACGCGCCCGGCGACGGGGGGTCGAAGGCGGGCGGCGGGCATGCGAACTCGCGCAACGGTTCGTGTCCCAAGACGCTGTCCACGCCGGTGGGAGAGGCGGCCGTGCAGGTTCCCTACGGCAGGGACGGCTCGTTCGCCCCGAGGTTGGTGCCCAGGCGTTCCGGGAGGCTGGGCGGACTGGACGAGATGATCATATCCCTGTACGCGGGCGGCATGACGGTGCGCGGCATCCAGCACCACCTTGAGAAGACGATCGGCGCGGACCTGAGCCCCGAGACGATATCCAACATCACCGACGCGGTGAGCGACGCCGTGCTCGAATGGCAGGAGCGGCCGCTGGACGAGTTCTGTCCGGTCTTGTACCTGGACGCCGTCAGGGTCAAGGTGCGCGACAACGGCAGGGTGCCGCCCAAGGCGGCGCACATCGCCATCGGCGTCGACATGGACGGGTTCAAGCATGTGCCTGGCGTATGGGTCCAGGACGACGGGGGCGCCTCCTTCTGGGCGCACGTGTGCGCCGAGATGGCCAACCGGGGCATGGCCGACGCGCTGATCGTGTGCTGCGACGGGCTCAAGGGCCTGCCCGAGGCCGTGGAGGCCACGTGGCCCAAGGCGATCGTGCAGACCTGCGTGGTGCGCCTGATACGCGCGGCCAACAGGTTCGTCGCCGACCACGACAGGAAGAGGGTGTGCGCGGCGCTCGGGAGCGTGTACTGCGCGCCCAACGGGCAGGCCGCGGAAAAGGCGCTCGGCGAGTTCGCGGAAAGCGGGCTCGGCCGGAGATACCCGTCGGTGGCCGCCACGTGGAAACGCTCGTGGGACCGGTTCGTCCCGTTCCCGCGGTTCCCGCCCATGCTCCGCCGGGTGGTGTACACCACCAACAGCATCGAATCGCTCAACTACCGGCTGCGCAAGGTCAGCCGCGACCGCGGCCGGTTCCCCCAACGACCAGGCCGTGGTCAAGCTGTTCTGGCTGGCGATCCGCGACATCGAGGACAAACGCAGTCTCAGACGCGCCGAAAACGGCAACACAACCAGGCGCAAAAGCGAGGGAAGGCTCATCGAGGGGCGCATGACGACCAACTGGAAACAGGCCCTCGCCCAACTCGCGGCCGCATACCCCGAACGAATGGAACCTTATTTATAAAACACACCCCAAACACAAACAACTTGACAAGCTCCATCCAGGAGACGATGTGGAACGAGTCCAGCACGCGCTCGGCGTTGGGGCAGTGCTCGGCCACGGACGAGTCGATCCACCTAGCGCCGTCGCCGGTGACGATCCTGATCGACGCGCGCTGCTCCGGCGTCAACCGCTGGAAGAACAGGTCGAGGATCTCCTTGCCGTGTCCGTCGTGCGCCCAGATGACCCGCTTGCGCTCGTGGTCGACGACGACGGTGATGTACGTGTGGCCCTTGCGGTACGACGTCTCGTCCACGCCGATCGCCGTGAGTCCGTCGAACATCGACGGCATCGACGCCTCCAGCCGGTCGGCGACCCTGCGCGCGATCTCGCCGGCGGTCCGCCACGCCACGCGCAGGAAGCCGGACACGGTCTTCTGGTTGGCGACCGTCATCAGCCACGCGCACTGCGTCTCGAAGTCATGCATGAACCGGCTGCCCGGCTCCGCCCACGGCACGCGCGACACCACCACCCCGTGCTCCGCGCACGCCACGCGTGGAACCGGTCCGGCCAGTTCGACGCGGAAGCAGCCGAAGTCCTGGTGGCGCCAACGCCGCTCGCCCCCGCCGTTGTCGTACCCGGGCGCCTTGCGTCCGCAGCGCGAGCACCTGAGCGCCGCCTTCCTGCACCGCACCCGGGCCACCAGGACCGGCGCCGGGCGCAGCGGCGAGTCGTCCAACGACACATCCTCGACGACCATGCCATTGACGTTCAGCAATCGCTTGAATATCCTCTTCAACCAAGGCGCTTTCTTCGGTTGTATTTCTTGGTCGAAAAACAAACCTACAGGAAGCGCCCCTTCACACCCTGGAACTCAACGGCTCACCGACGAACCGACACCCACGAAAACAACACAAGAGCCATATATAGTAAATAGCATGTCTAAGAACCTGAACGCCTCCGTCGCCGTCCTCTTACCTTGTTACAACGAGGAAGTCACCATCGGCAAGGTGGTACGCGATTTCAAAACAGCACTGCCGAATGCCGACATTTACGTGTATGACAACAACTCCACCGACCGCACGGCGGAAATCGCGTCCAGCGAGGGAGCAATCGTCCGCAAGGAGCCCGACAGGGCAAGGGCAACGTGATTCGCGCCATGTTCGAAGACATCGACGCCGACGTGTACGTCATGGCAGATGGCGATGACACCTATCCGGCAGACGCGGCGCCTGCCATGGTGGATAAGGTGCTCGAAGGCTACGATATGGTGATTGGCGACCGACTGAGCTCCACCTACTTCCAAGAGAACAAACGACCATTCCACAACTTCGGTAACCGTTTGGTACGTGGTTCCATCAATGGCCTGTTCCATGCGAACGTCACCGACATCATGACCGGCTACCGTGCCTTCTCGTTCACGTTCGTCAAAACCTATCCGGTGCTTTCGCGAGGCTTCGAGGTTGAGACCGAGATGACCATCCACTCGTTGAACAACAATCTGCGCCTGTTTGAGATGCCGATTCAGTACCGCGACCGCCCCGAGGGTTCCGTCAGCAAGCTCGACACCGTGGGCGACGGCATCAAGGTGATGAGCACCATCTTCCGCATGATTCGCGAGTATAAGCCGCTGCCGTTCTTCGGCGGACTTGGCGTCATCCTCGGTATCATCGGCATCGTGCTGTGCGGCAGCGTGACCGTGGATTTCTGGCACACTGGCATGGTGGCGCGATTCCCCACGCTTATCGGCGCTGTCATGCTCGTCATTGCCGGACTGCTATTGTTCATCACCGGCATCATCCTCGATGTCATGGCCAAAAACGACCGCAAAGCATTCATCATTGACGCCAATCAATTCGCCATGATGCGGCGCCAGAAATAGCACAGATTCCAAATATGGCTGAGAGCAAAAAGATACTTGTCCTCAGCCATATTTTATTGGTTAATCTGTCTGCTATTTCACCCACTTTTGAGCATTCGTGCCATTTGCGGTATACAGTTGCACATTGGCACCATTCGAGGTAGAAGCACCCGAAACATCAAGAACTTTGTTTTCCGCGAGCGCCGACTGGAACGTGTATGAGCCATCGGAGTTTTTGACAGCTATCCACTTCTGAGCGTATGTTCCATTGGAATCGTACTGTTGCACGTTGGTTCCGTTGGCAGATACGCCACCATTCACATCCAAAACTTTGCCGGAGTTCACACTGGTCAACGTCACATACCCGCTGGAATCATGCGTCACTTTCCATTTCTGAGCATTGGTACCATTATTGGCCCAAATCTGCACGTTTCCATAATTTGAACGAGAAGCGCCGCTCACATCCATCTTCATAGACGTATTAAGCTTCGATCCGAACGTGTAGGTTCCATCCGGCAGATCTTGCCTATGCTTGGCTGCGGTTTCGTTCAAACGTTCGCGCAACGTCAACGGCGCCTTTGCGACCGTCCACTGCTGAGCAACAGTGCCATTCGGCGAATAAAGCTGCAGCTGAGCCTGCTGCACGGCATTGCCACCTGGAACATCGACAGCTTTGTTGGCGTTCACCGACACCAGCGCAATCTTGCCGCTGCCGTAATTCCGCACCGTCCACTGCTGAGCAACAGTATTGTTACTCGTATATTGCTGCAATGCCGCTCCATCAGCAGTGGATCCGCCAGCCACATCCAGCACCTTGCCCGAATTAGCATTGATAATCTTATAAGTTCCATTGCCGATTGATTCAAATCGATATTTCTGGGCGTTCGTATTATTACTTGAATAAAGCTGAACTCGCGCCCCGTTCGCCGGCGACGCACCCGTCACATCCGTGACAAGTTTTTTATTCGCAACCGAAGTGATAATCATCGACACTCCAGTAGCTATACTGGCATCGCTTGACGAAACAACAAACAGCTGTGGAGCAGTGCCATTTGGCGCATACAGCCGAATCGCAGCACCATTCGCAGTATTTCCGCCACTCAAATCCAGAACCCAATTACCGAGAGCGGACTGCAAATAATATCCCGCTCCGGAATCACGAATAAACCATCGCTGAGCCTGGGAATTATTTCGAGAATACTGTTGCACTACAGCGTTATTCTCAGCAACACCATTACGCACGTCCAAAGCCTTGCCGGAATTCACATTGACGATCTCATAGCTCCCATCAGACTGCCTAGTAAAAGCGAACTGCTGAGCCTTGGAACTGTTGCCGGAATACAACTGAATGGCGGTGGAATCTGCGGCACTTCCACCAGGAATATCAACGCTGGACGCGACTTTGGAACGAACATTGATGTAATAATTGCCATTCGGAATGGTAACTGCAGTCATTCTGCGTACATCAATGGCCGCTTGTAAATCATTGCTACTCCCGCCATTCACATACTCCTTATTCCCAAACGCATTCATATCCACATTGCCCCTGATGCCGCCCACTTTGCCGGAGCTGGTGTATTGCCATCCGCGACTGTTGGTCGGGAACGAGTCGAATCCCATGCGAGCGCCGTACTGCGCCACCCACGTGGTTTTGGCGTAAATGTCGGCATGTTTCAGCGGGCCTTGCAGGTAGCTGGTGTACGAGTAGACTCCCAGGTGCTTGTATCCGGCGGACTGCAGCGCGCCGTACCAATTGTTGACGATATCGTTGTACACGTTCGGATCGGTGGGCGGCTGATGCCCCTTCCACGTCCACTTTTCCAGGTCGTAGTACACGGGGTACGCCAAGTCGCTCGGATTCACACCGAATTGCTTGAGTTTGGCGACCACGTCGGTACCTTCTTCTTTGGCGAGCGCCGGAGTGTCCGCATAGGAATACCAGTAGATGCCGAACGGGATGCCAAGTCTCTTGCATTCGGAAATGTTACGTTGCGCTTTCTTGTCGGCATTGTTGCCTTCGCCGTAGCCGAGGCGGATGATCGCGCCTTCCACGCCGTCGGCTTTCGCTTTGGCCCAATCGATGTCGCCTTGCCATCCGGAAACGTCGATCACGCCTTTGGCTTGCTGCACGAACAGGTTGTTCTGATAATCGAAAAAAGCTTTCGAATTGTTGTAGGTGCCCCAGTGCGCGCCGTATTCATTGCTTTCGAATTTGGAGAGCTGTACGTTCGCGTCGGCTACAGCATTTTTGACATCTTCCGCGCTTACCGGAATGAAGGATTCGCCGTTGGTTTTGGCGAGCGGATCCGGCTGCTGATCCTGCGTGCCGACCAATGTTGGATCGGTCACGATTTCGCCAGTTTCGATGTTCTTGACCTCACCTTCGGAGGTGACGGCCAAGTCTTCCGAAACCACGGTGGCATCGTCGGAAATCTCGTCACTGACGTTATCCGGAAGTTTCGCATTCGGATTGTCGGGCATGCTGTCTTGCGATTGCTGGTCGCCCGTCTGATCATCCGACTGATCGTCAGACTGCATAACAACACCATTATCTGCAGTAACGGAACCGCTTTGTGCAACAGCATCCTCAATCGCAATATCCTGCAATGCGTAAGCCGGCGCAACCGCAACGGAAGCCGCCAACGCAACCGCAGACAGCGCAGTCACGATCTTCACAACATAATGTGGCGAAACCATTCGTCAGCCTCTCTTGAATACAGTCATCAACCCCAATAATTCGGCGCGAACGCCCTAATCGCCAACTCTAACCACACCCTGCTACCCACCTGGCTGGCGGGATACTCCTACACGATGTATCTGGTGCTTTCGCCGCTGTCCAAGGTGCTGATCGGTCCGCGGATTCCCGCGCCCACGGACGGATGGTCGTACGCGGGCATCAGCGTGCTGATGTTCGCCGCCACGCTGCTCGCGGCGTTGGCGTTCGCGGTGGTCGCCGACATCGTGGTGCTCAAGCCCTTGCAACGGCTGCTGCGCAACGTTGACCTGCCGCGGAAAGGCCGCCTGCAGAGGCGGTCGCTTCACTGCCCCTGCGCGCGGTAGCGGGCCTCGGTGGCTTCCTTGGCCGGCGCCCACCAGTCGCGGTGTTCCGCATACCAGTCGATGACGTTGCGCAATCCGCTGGCGAAGTCGGTGTGCATCGGCGACCAGCCCAGTTCGGCGCGCAGTTTGGATGCGTCGATCGCGTATCGTCTGTCGTGCCCGGGCCTGTCGCGCACCCAGTCGAACGCATCTTCCGGCTGGCCCATCAGCTGCAGGATCATGCGCAGCACGGTGATGTTGCTCATCTCGCCGTCCGCTCCGATCAGATACGTTTCGCCGATGCGCCCGCGGGTGAGGATCGCCCACACTGCGCGGGAGTGGTCTTCCGTATGTATCCAGTCGCGCACGTTCTCGCCGGTGCCGTACAGTTTCGGCCGCGCGCCCTCCATGATGGAGGTGATCTGCCGTGGAATGAACTTTTCCACATGCTGGTACGGGCCGTAGTTGTTGGAGCAGTTGGAGATGGTGGCGCGCAGACCGTATGTGCGCACCCATGCGCGCACCAGATGGTCGGACGACGCCTTCGAGGCGCTGTACGGGCTTGAGGGACGGTACGGCGTGTCTTCCGTGAAACGCGCCGGATCGTCCAACGCCAGATCGCCGTATACCTCGTCGGTGCTGATGTGGTGGAAGCGCACGTCGTGTTGCCGGGCGGCCTCCAACAGCCGCATCGTGCCTTCCACGTTCGTGCGGATGAACGGTTCGGGATTGGCGATGGAATTGTCGTTGTGCGATTCCGCGGCGAAGTGGACAATGGCGTCGTGACCGGGCACGATACGCTCCAATAGCGCGACGTCGCAGATGTCCCCTACGACAAGATCGACCTGCGACGGCGGCAGGCCGGCGATGTTCTCCGGATTGCCGGCGTACGTCAGCTTGTCGAGCACGGTGATGTGCGCGTGTGGATGGTTCCGCGCCACGTATCGCACGAAGTTCGCGCCAATGAAGCCGCATCCGCCGGTCACTAGAATATTACGCGGCTCGAATACGCCGCTGCACGCCATGCTGTTCACCATTCCAGCATACCGTCGCATGCCAACGGCTGCGGCGTTCGGGTCCGGGCGCGGACGCTATCTTGCACGGATTCACCGGTAATGAGTCCAAGGAGAGGGCTTTGGCCCCAGCTTCCTCCCTCGCCGGCGGGCAGCACGCGCATCGACAATCCGCTCTCATGAGCCCGCACCGCCGTCATCAGGACTGCGGCAGCAGAATCTCCGTGGTGGAGGCGCCGTCCTCGAAGTTGCGACTCAGGTAGCCGCCCGCAGCCTCGATGATCTGGTCGATGTGGACCAACCCGAAACCGTGCCCCTCGTCGGATTTGGTGGTGCGGAAGCGCCCACCGACCTTGCGCTGCTTGCCGCCCGAGGAAGCGTTGGTGAACGAGATGTACAGCTGCGTGCCCTTCATGTCCATATACACGCGAATCATGCAATCGGCTTCAGGCAACCCGTCGTTGGCCTCGATCGCGTTGTCGAACAGGTTGCCGAGGACGCAGCACAAATCGAGTTCCGAAATGCGCAGCTTGATCGGAATATGGGTATGGGCGTCCACGCGCACGTCGATGCCATGCGCCTGTGCAAGCGACATCTTGCTGCTCAGAATCGCGTCGGCCATCGCATTGCCGGACTTGATCGGGGTATCCAACGCCTTCATCGTCTGAAGGTGATTACGGTAGTCATGCCGTCACATGCGCATCTGACGGTACATGTTCTCGACCTCGCGGTAATGCGTGTCGACCAGCTCGCGCTGATATGCCGCGATGGCCCTGTCGGCCTTGCCTCGCCCACGAAACCACATCGTGCCCCTCCTTTGCGTTCTGCCCCGTCCAGCCGGGACGGCTTTCCGGCACCCTGCCGGCCGTGAGCCGGCCATGCGTAATCATGTCTGGTCTATGATTGTCCGATTCAACGGCTCGTACGCCCCACGAGGCAGTGGCGGCGTCGTCCCGTCGGTCAATTGCACGGACGACCTGCCCACGCAGCGGATTCGCCGCAGGTTCACGATCATCGCGCGTCCCACCCGGCAGAATCCGTCGCCGAGCTCGGCCTCGAACTCTCCCAGCGGGCGTTTCACCGTATAATCCCGGTCGGCGTGCACCGTCACATAATTACGGCGCACGTCAAGATAGCGGATGTCGGCCAGCGGAATACGCATCAGCCCTCCCGCGCATTGCAGATCAAGGCACCTGGAATCGCGGCGCATGCGCGCGACCGCCTTGTCGAGCACGTCGAACAGCTTGGCCGCATCCACCGGTTTCATCAGATAATTGAGCGCTTCGACGTCGTATCCTTCGGCGATGTAATCCGAATACCCAGTGACGAACACGATCTGCATCGCGCCGCCCGCCTTGCGCACGGCCTTCGCCAACGCCACGCCGTCCATCGCGCCCATTTCGACGTCCAGCAGCAGAATATCGACGTCACGCCGCCGCCCATAGCGCGTCAGAAACCGCTCTGTCGACGGGAATACGTCTATCTGGCTCCAGCTGCCGAGCGGCCGCCCATGATGCGGTCAGCGAGCGCACGTACTGGGCGTCAGCATCGCTGTCATCGCATATCGCAACGGAATCGTCATCATGACATACGAGATCGCATCAATGCGGCCCTACCACCGGGCCAGCAGCGACGAAATCCGAAAATCATGCCTTCTTGGGCTTGAGCGCGGCCGGCATGGGCATGGGAATCGGCTTGCGCGGCATCGGCTTGGGCTTCGGAGCCTGAGATTCAGGCGCCTTCACGGCCGGCATTTCGCCACTGGTCGCCTTCGCCGCAGCCTCGGCAGCCCACTTGGCGTACTCGTCAAGGTCATCCTCAGCGACGGATCCCTGCGTATTGTCCACGGCGGCGTTCGCATCATGAGAATACGAAGCCTCGATATCGGCAAACGGATCGGGCGACCCCTCGCCCGGCTCCTGCGTGCTCAGCTCCTTGGCGAGCTCATCGTAATCGGTATCGGTGGTCAGGTACTTGAGCTTCCGGGCTATTTTCTGCTGTTTTGCTTTCTGACGTCCGCGGCCCATGTGACCCCCTGGCATGTAAATGTAACTATCAATTCATCACATAAGAGAGTACCACTTGTTATGAGAGAAATGGTTGTCTGCTTGGACTTTTACGATAAAAGCGATATTTTCGGCGTTTTGAAGCAAGCAAAGGGCGACTTATGACGGACCAAGAACAGCAGCAACTGACCGCAGCGGGCAACGAAATGAGCGCCAGCTTCCTGGCCGCGAAGAAGCGTTCGGACGCCACGCTCGCCAAACTTGAGGCCGAGCCGGGCAAGTTCACGATGCTCACCGGCGACCGCCCGACCGGCCGCCTGCACCTCGGCCACTACTTCGGCTCCATCAAGGAGCGCGTGGCCATGCAGAACCGCGGCGTGAACACCAACATCATCATCGCCGACTACCAGGTCATCACCGACCGCGACACCACTGAGCACATCCAGGACAACGTGCTGAACCTCGTGCTCGACTACATGGCCGCCGGCATCGACCCGACCAAGACCATGATGTTCACCCACTCCGCCGTGCCGGCCGAGAACCAGCTGCTGCTGCCGTTCCTCTCCCTCGTCACCGAGGCCGAGCTGCACCGCAACCCCACCGTGAAGTCCGAGATGGAGGCCTCCGGCCACGCGCTGACCGGCCTGCTGCTCACCTACCCCGTGCATCAGGCGTGCGACATCCTCTTCTGCAAGGCCAATGTCGTGCCGATCGGCAAGGACAACCTGCCGCACGTGGAGATCACCCGCACCATCGCCCGCCGCTTCAACGAGCGCTACGCCAAGAAGAACCCGGTGTTCCCCGAGCCCGCCGCGATCCTTTCCGACGCACCGGAGATACCGGGCCTCGACGGTCGCAAGATGAGCAAGTCGTACGGCAACTCCATCATGCTGGGCGCCACCGCCGAGGAGACCGCCAAGCTCATCAAGAAGAGCCCGACCGATTCCGAGCGCAAGATCACCTTCGACCCCATCGCCCGCCCGCAGGTGTCCGCGCTGCTGACCACCGCCGGACTGGTGACCGGCCGCGACCCGAAGGACATTGCCGCCGAAATCGGCGATGCGGGCGCCGGCGCACTCAAGGCGTACGTGATTGAGTCCGTGAACGAGTTCCTCGCCCCGCATCGCGAGCGCCGCGCAGAGCTCGCCAAGGACATGGACTCCATCCGTGACATCCTGCACGACGGCAACGCCCGCGCCAACGCCATCGCCGAGGAGACCCTTGACCAGGTGCGCGAGGCCATGGGCATGAAGTACTGATTTTCCGGCAGTCGAACGCAACGATTGCATCAGGTCCCTTCGTCACTCCGCCCCGAGGCACGCGACGAAGGGGCCTTCCCATAACGGTGTCGCCCTTCGGGACAGAAAGCCGTCTGCACGCCCCTGCCCCGACCCATCGAACTCGCCGAGATAAGGCTATCTGCGTTTCGAGGGGTTGATTTGGACCGCGCCGAATATCTATCTACGTTTCGAGGGGTTGGTGCCAAAGTATAAACGCACCTCAAACCGCATGACCCCAATGGCATTTCACCGGCAATACTCCGGGTATCGCGTTTCGGCAACCCCCTGAAACGCAGATAGATGCCCAGAGGACACCCAATCAACCCCTTGAGACGCAGATAGCGTCACAGAAGCGCCATCCGGTCAAGGCGCAGCCAGCTACAGCCCTCCGCTTCTCTTTCCAACGCAATCACATCAGCGCAATCGTGCGATTCCGCACCCCTGCCTTCGATCACGCGATACCGTCAAGGTCATCCGCGTCAGGAAAATCGGCATTGGCGTTCGGGACTCGCGGCAGCAGTGGTTCAAACCCTATCCGCTCGTACAGTGGCTTGCGTCTCATCGCTCTGGCATCGCACACCTGTTGGATGGTCTTCCGCGCAGTGACGGGCACGGGAATTCCAGTGACCTCCTGGATCTTATCCGCGATCCGTCTGGCTAAAGCTTCCTCACTCCATTCATCACCGAGGTCAAGCTTGGTGACTTGGATATACCGCCACTTCTCGTCTTCGATTGCCTGCCGCCGGCGTGCATCTTCCAGCCATTGACCGGCGTGATGCCCTCCGTCGAACTCAATGCAGATCTTGTATTCCGGGTAAGCGAGGTCAAGATATACGGCCCGGTTCAGACGCTTCACTCCAATCTTGTAATTGGCGCAGGGCGCGTCTATCCCGTATTTGAGGGGAACGAGTCGGGTGCGCGTTTCCATCGACGAATCCGTCCCCTCCTGAATCACACGCAACGCACGCCGGCAATTGGCATATCCGCGAAACATATTCGGCCGGCGGCCCGTCTCTTCAAAGACCGCTTCCGTGAATTCCCGCGCCGAATCCAGATACGCCGTCAGCTCCTCAATGGTCGTCCTGCGCAGACGCCCATCCCGGCGCATCATTGACTCCGCCAGCACGATCAGCTCTTCGAGATTCAGCCATCCGGCGAACATCGCCCATGTGCAGGCCGGAGACACGCACAAGCATTGCTCGACCATGACGACATCAACAGGGAAGGACCATGTCACTTCATTTATACCGACGAGATTGCGCCTTTCATTGGCACTCGGGACGACAACTGTAATACCGTTCAACATGGCGCGTCCTTTTGGCAGGCGCGGTATTTCAATCGCCTGAAGCTCCAGGGCCGTGGTCAAGGCGTATGGCGGCTGCCACCTGCTGCGCTGCCGGAATTCAGCGCACTGCTTCATACGCTGGTGCTTCAACTCCGTCAATTGCATCAGTGCGATTGATCCGTCCATGGTCGGCCGCTCCTTTGTGACTCGAATATTGCCGTGGAGCCGAGTGTAGGGAACCGGACAGTTCCCCGTCTACCGCGCCTCAAAAAATGTGGACAAATGTGGATGAATGTGCGCAACGCGGTGGATAACTCACCTCGGCTCGGCGGAGACCGCGCATGAGGAAATCGCCGGCCGCCTTCTTTCGCACGACTGTACACACCGGCGGGTTCTGTTCACAGAAGACTTGCATGTACACTGGGAAGACGATTTGAACGTGACGCCGAAGGTGACGCCACACAATTAGGGGGTACGGTGAAGGGGATTGGTGTAACCGGCCAAGCAACCGAGGCGCGAACGGATATGTACGATGTTTCTGCCACATGCGCCCATGACCTTCTGATCTGATGCAGGATGGCAGGTACAGGCAATTATGACGATAATCACCAACGCGCGGTTCCCGGGCAGCGCCCGCCGCGTAGACATCGCGATCAAGGGCGGCGCGATTGCGGCAATCACGCCCGCCGGCTCCCGGATCTCGGTGACGGCAACCGGCGGCGCGGCGACTGGGCCTGACCGTGAGGGAGTCCGGTCTTGTGGGCGAGCTCGAATGGTTCGACGCCTACTGCAAGCTCGACAATGCGCCCGGAGCGGAGGAGGAGACGCTCGAACTGATTCGCAAGGCCGAGGCGGATGCCGCCCGCAAAGGCGTGGTCGGCATCCGCGACTATGAGATGGCGGAAAACGTCGACACGTGGACCCGCCGGTTCTCCGCGGCGTCTCCCCGCCCGCGCGACGCTAACGATTCCGCTTGGACAGGCATCGATTGGGATGGCTCATTCACCCACGGCATCCGAGGATTGCGCGTGGAGGCGGGCGTGTATCCCGAACGGCTGGAGGATGCGATTGAAGCCGGCTGGAAGACGGGCGTCGAGCTGCCCGGCAGCGATGGACTGGGCCATGTCGGCGCGATGAAGATGATCTCGGACGGCTCGCTGAACACCCGTTCGGCGTTCTGCTCGATGCCGTATTCCGATATATTCCCCGACTTTTACGGCACGCTCAGTTACGCACCCGACCAGATCGAGACGTATTTCCACGGGGCGACATGCCATAGGTTCGCCATCGCGTGCCATGCCATCGGCGATGAGGCGAACACCATCGTGCTCAACGCGGCGGCGAGCACACACGCCCACGGTTCCATCGAGCACGCCCAGATGCTGAAGCCGGCGGATATTCCCCGATTCGCGAAGCTCGGGCTGACCGCCAGCATCCAGCCACAGCACGCCATGGACGATCGCGATGTCATCACGCGGTTCTGGGCGAATCCGGGTGGAACCCCTTACGCATTCAAGGCACTGCACGATGCCGGCGTCAGGCTGCGCATGGGGTCGGATGCGCCGGTTGCGCCGCTCGACCCGTGGATGGCGATATCGGCCGCTGTGTTCGGCACGGAAAGCTCAGACCGCGAACCGTTCCAGCCGGAGCAATGCCTGGATGCGCGCACCGCGCTGGCGGCTTCCACAGCCGTCGGCCGCGACCGCCCTGAGCCCGGAGATCCAGCCGACCTGGTGCTCTTGGACCGCGACCCGTATGCTGTCTCCACGCCGGAGGAGATGCGGGCGATGCCGGTGGCGGCGACCATGCTCGCAGGCCGTTGGACGTACTCCTCTTTGCACGGTGAATGATTCCCGACAAGGAACGCATGAGGATTCCTCACACGAATCCCATCGGGAACCGTCCGCTGCGCAGGCAAGGCGTCAGACGTCATACCGCCATGACTTATCGGTGATCACGCGGGCCATCACCAAACCTATCGGCAGACAGATAATCACCATGAACGCTCGGAACGCCCAGTCCAGCGCGTGCAGCGTATCGAACTGTCCGAGGTAGAACATCGCCCGGTACATATACAGACCGGGCACCATGATGACGATGGACGGCACGGTCAGGCAGATGCGCGGATAGCCCAGATGCGGCGGCAGCAGGCCGTTGTGCACGGCGGTGCGCCATCCGGCAGCGAGCAGACCGGCCAGCAGCGCGCCGATGAACGCCCCGGCCTCGGCCGGCACCCCGAAATCGACCAGCGTCAGTCGCAGCGTGTCGGTGATCATGCCGATGGTGGCGGCGACCAGGCACATGCGCTGCGGCGAATTGAACATGATCGAGAAGCCCCACACGCCGAGGAAGGCGGTGACGGCCCGCAGCCCCGTGTTCACCCACGGATTGAGCCCCAGCGGCTCGAACCCGGTCGGGTTCAGATGCACGATCATGGCCACTCCCCAGCCTGCCAGCGTGGCCATCAGGATGATGCACAGCACGTATGCCACTCGTTGGATGCCGGACGGGAAGTCGATCTTCGCCATATCGAGGCCGCCCGTTATCAGCGGGAAGCCAGGGATGACGAACAGCATCGCGCCGATGTACGCGGTGTCATGCGTCAGCGCGATCGGGTCGAGCAGGCCGATCAGGCGCAGAGTGCCCGTGCAGGCGAGCGCAGCCAAGGCCACGCACACGAACGTCACGAAGAACTGGTTGAGATGGCGGGCGAACAGTTTGCGGCGCAGCCAGTGGCCCAGTCCGGCGCCGACGAACGCGCCGATCATGTCGTAGGGGCCGCCGCCGAGCAGGAACACGAAGGATGCGCAGGCGACTGCGGAGGCGAAGCCGGCGAATGCCGGGGAATAGAGCGGCTTACGGCTCTCGATCAGGTCGAGCCGCTCATGCGCCTGCCGCACGGTGATGGGCTTGCGCCCTTCGCCCGCGGAACGGCCCACGTGGTCGAAATGCTCGGCGTACTCGCCGGTCAGCGGCTTGTGGGCGCGGGTTTTCCGGCGTTTCGCGCCCAGCAGCGCCTCCGCCGACATCGATGTCCCGAATTCGTTCAGGTTCTGGTCTTCCGCACTGCTGGCGCCCGCGCCTGCGCCACCCGCCGCCGCGGCGGCCGCGTCAAGATCCGGCGTCTCCACGAAATCATGCTTTCCGGAGCGCTGCTGCATCAACCGGTCATGCAGCAGCTTGGCCTCGCGATCCTCTTCCAGGGCGGCCTCGGATTCGGAGCGCAGCTCGTCGTCCGTCGAACCTTCCGCGGTGATGTCGGCCGCGGCCGCGCGAACCATGGAGACGGGCACGGTGACCTCGGCCGCCTCCAGGGCGTCGAGCACCGGGTCGTCGGAGGCCTCGCCGCTGAGCTCCTTCTGTGCCTTCTTCTCGGCGCGCAGTTTCTTGGCCAGCTGCGCGGAGACCTCGGACATGTCGCTTTGCTCAAGGTTCTGCACCACACCTTCGGACACGTCGCCCGCGCGATGGTACATGGAATCGAGCCCGAGGTTCACGCTGAACCAGTCGGTGTAATGCTCCAGCAGCCAGATGCGCTCGGTGTTGACGCCGGTGGTGGGCAGGTCGATGACCTCGGTGATGCGGTTGGCGTCATCGGTGCAGGTGGCCTCGATGTCCGTCAGGTTCACGTCGGCGCGCACGTGCACGCCCAGGGGGTACGCGATGCGGTGCATCATCTCGCGCACGCGGAAGCTTCCGGTTCCAGCACCCAGGTCCAGTGCGCCGACGCGCACGACGACGCTGGTCTTGGCGGCGAGGCCGGCCTCGGAGATCGGCTTGTCCCAGTCGCGTCGAATGTCTTCCATGTCAAGGGGAACGGAGTGGGTGTGGAAATGACTCACCGCCGTCGCCGCGTCCTGATGGGGCGCGTCGCCGTTCTTGTGCTGTTGCATGTTCTTCTCTATCCGTATCATGCCGTTGTTTTTGCCGCCCTATGGGTGTGCTCGGGCGTGTTTTCGAGATGGTTACAGTAGTCATTCTTACTCCGCGCCGTGAACTCATGGGGTATGACCGAAACCGGCGTTCGCATGATGGACTACCTTCGACAAGATTATGGACGATTCGGCGACGAGGATATTCAGGACGACATTCCCGGGCCATCCAACAGCGTGAAGATATGGTGAAGGTTGCATGTTTACCAGTAATCCTTCAGAGAAAAATTGGACTTCGTAATACAACTTGCGATTTCAGGGCAATAGAATGGGCACACAGCTTTTGGCGCAACCGGCTGTGGGCTCGCAACTGACGGCCAACACAACCGCGGAGGAGCCGCGGAGGACCGACTGACCGAGCAACCGGACCCAAAAGACAAAGGAGGTTATGAATGACCGATACCGATCAACAGATCACGCCCGCCGACGCGACCATCGTGTCGACCGGCACTGGGACCAAGGGCCCCGAAGAGCGGGAGCTGCCTGAGTCGCTCAGCAACGACATGAGCCTGTGCCTGCGCATTCTGCGCGACGTACTGGGCGAATATGACCCGCAGCTGCTGGCGACGTTCGACACCGTGCGCAACTACGCGGTGAAGGCAAGCGCCGAGCATTTCGCCGGAGCGACGGCGGATCCGCACCCCGATGAGGATGGTCTGGCAAAGGCCGTCGCCACCATCGATGCGATGAATCTGCACGACGCCCAGCTGCTCGCCCGCGCATTCGCCACATATTTCCACCTCGCCAACCTGAGTGAGGAGAACTACCGCGTTTCCGTGCTGCACCAGCGCGAGAACCAGGTGGAAGACGACGAAGCCGTTGACCCGGTGAACGAACTGACCACCGCCTACCATCAGCTGCTGACCGAAATGGGGCCGGCCAAAGCCAAGGCGTTGCTGGAGAAGCTCGAATTCCACCCGGTGTTCACGGCGCATCCGACCGAAGCGCGCCGCAAGGCAGTCGAAGGCAAGATCCGCCGCATCGCGGAGCTGCTGGAAGAGAACAAGCGCCTCGGCGGCTCCGACAAGAAGGAGAACGTCCGCCGCCTCTACAACGAGATCGACGCGCTGTTCCGCACGTCCCCGATCGCGCTGAAGAAGCCGACGCCGGTCGAGGAGGCCGATACCATCCTCGACATCTTCGACAACACGCTGTTCACCACGATTCCCAAGGTCTACCACCGTTTCAACGACTGGCTGCTGGGCGACAAGGCCGGTCTCGAACAGCCGCAGTGCCCGGCGTTCTTCCATCCGGGAAGCTGGATCGGCTCCGACCGCGACGGCAACCCGAACGTCACCGCCAAGGTCAGCCGTCAGGTCGCCCGCAAGTTCAGCGACCATGTGATCGGCGCCCTTGAGGAGGCCACCCGCACGGTCGGCCGCAACCTGACCATGGAGTCCGAGACGACCCCGGCCAGCGCCGAGCTGAAGAGCCTGTGGAGCCACCAGAAGGAGATGAGCGAGCGCCTGACCGACAAGGCCGCACTGATCTCCACCAAGGAGCTGCACCGCGCCGTCATGCTGGTGATGGCCGATCGCCTGCGCTACACCATCGAGCGCGACGCCGACCTCATGTACCACAGCTGCGACGATTTCATCGCCGACCTGCAGGTCGTGCAGCGTTCCCTGGCCGAAGCCGGCGCCAAGCGTTCGGCGTATGGCCCGTTGCAGGATCTGATCTGGCAGGCGCAGACCTTCGGCTTCCACATGGTCGAGATGGAGTTCCGTCAGCACTCCGTGGTGCACGCTCGCGCGCTGGAGGACATCCGCGAGCACGGCCTGCACGGCGAGCGTGGCGAACTGCAGCCGATGACGCACGAGGTGCTCGACACCTTCCGCGCCCTCGGTGCCATCCAGAAGCGCAACGGCATCAAGGCCGCCCGCCGCTACATCATCTCGTTCACGAAGAGCGCCCAGAACGTGCGCGACGTGTACGAGCTGAACCGTCTGGCGTTTTCGCACCCGGAGGATGTGCCGGTCATCGACGTCATCCCGCTGTTCGAGCAGCTTGAGGACTTGCAGAACTGCGTGAACGTGCTGGAAGAGATCGTCAAGATTCCCGAGGTGCAGGCTCGTCTGAAGGCCACCGGCAACAAGATGGAGGTCATGCTCGGCTACTCGGATTCGTCCAAGGACGCCGGCCCGACCACCGCTACGCTGGCGCTGCATTCCGCCGAATCGCGCATCGTCGCTTGGGCCGCGAAGCATGACATCGACCTGACGCTGTTCCACGGCCGTGGTGGCGCCGTCGGTCGAGGCGGTGGCCCCGCCAACCGCGCGGTGCTCGCCCAGCCGAAGGGCTCCGTCAACTGCCGCTTCAAACTCACCGAGCAGGGCGAGGTCATTTTCGCCCGCTACGGCAACCCGGTGCTGGCCATCCGCCATCTGGAATCCGTCGCCGCCGCGACGCTGCTGCAGTCCGCTCCGAGCGTCGAGAAGACGAACACGGAGATGACCGAGAAGTACGCCCAGATGACCGAGGTTCTGGACAACGCCTCGCACGAGCGCTTCCTCGACCTGCTGAACACGCCGGACTTCGCCCCGTGGTTCTCGATCGTCACGCCGCTTACCGAGGTCGGCCTGCTGCCAATCGGCTCCCGCCCGGCCAAGCGTGGTTTGGGCGCGAAGTCGCTCGACGACCTGCGCACGATTCCGTGGGTGTTCTCCTGGGCTCAGGCGCGCATCAACCTCGCCGCATGGTATGGCCTTGGTTCGGCCTGCGAGAAGTTCGGCGACCTTGACACGCTGCGTGAGGCGTACGAGGAGTGGCCGCTGTTCTCCACGTTCATCGACAACATCGAGATGTCGCTGGCCAAGACCGATGAGCGCATCGCCAAGATGTACTTGGCGCTCGGCGATGACGAGAACCTGTCGAAGAAGGTGCTCGACGAGATGAAGCTCACCACCAAGTGGGTGCTCAAGATCGTCAACGACGAATGGCCGCTGCAGCACCGTCACGTGCTCGGCCAGGCCATCCGCATCCGCTCCCCTTACGTGGACGCGCTGTCCGTCACTCAGGTGCTTGCGTTGCGTTCGCTGCGCAAGAAGGTGGACAAGGAAGAGCTCAGCAAGAGCCAGCAGGCGGGATTCATCTATCTGATCCTGTGCACCGTCTCCGGTGTCGCCGCCGGCCTGCAGAACACGGGCTGACGTTTTGGCCGGTGTTGGGCCGCATGCGCGGCCAACACCGCTTGGAAAGCCCGGCGGGCTTTCCAAGGCCAAAACGTAGCGGTGGGCTTTGCGCAATAGCTTTGCGCGCGCAAAGTTCACCGCAGCACGGAGCCTCCGCGACGAGCGGAGGCTCCGTTTTATATCAGCACATATCGCGAAAGCCCTGCCCTACACGGGTGGGGCTTTCGCGTCCCCCCTATCAATCACATTGATACGATTTCATAATCATTTCCGATGTGAATAAGTTCACGGATCAAGACCGCAATCATCGGCAATCCCACCAGCGAAGTGGCGTTATAGTAGCGCTGTCGGCGTCGACAAGAGCTGGAACGCTGATAGAATGCACACCAATGATGTTCAGTGATTGTTCGCATGTTCACGAACAGTCCTGCATGATGTGCCTTGAGTGAGCGATGCGGCTCTTGTTCAGGCCGGCAGGTCATCGTACAGCCAGTTACGAAAGGATCCTACCGAATGGCAAGGTTTACCGAGAATCGTTGGACCAGCGCAATCATCCCCGCATTGCTGATTCATATCCCAATCGGTACCGTCTACTGTTGGAGCGTGTTCAAGCAGCTCATCGCCGACAGGCTCAACGCCAGCCCAGCCTCCGTGGAATGGGGCTTCTCACTCGCCATCTTCTTCCTCGGCATGTCAGCCGCATTCGCCGGCCCCATGGTGGAGAAGAACATCAAGAAATCCGCACTCGTCTCCATGGTCTGCTTCGTGGTCGGCTTCGCCGGCACGGGCGTGAGCATCGCTCTGAACTTCCTGCCGGGTGTGTTCATCTGCTACGGCGCGATCATGGGCATCGGCCTGGGCGTCGGCTACCTGACCCCGGTCAAGAACCTGATGCTCTGGTTCTCCGATAACAAGGGCCTCGCCACCGGCATCGCCGTCGCCGGCTTCGGCCTGGCCAAGGCCATCGCCAGCCCGCTGATGGAATACCTCATCGGCACGGTGGGCCTGGTCAACATGTTCTTCATTCTCGCCGTGATCTATGCGGTGATGATGTTCTTCGGCTTCCTACTCATCAAGCGCCCGACCGGCTGGGTGTATGATCCCGCTACCTCGCATGTAAGCCGCGCGGAGATTCTCAGGAAGCCCGTGTTTTGGGGCATCTGGATCGCCTTCTACATCAACATCACCTGCGGCCTGGCGCTTATCAGCCAGGAGAAGGACATCCTGCACGATGTGCTCAAGGCCTTCCCGCAGTATGCTGGCCTGAGCCCCGCCAAGTTCGCCGCCGCCATCGCCGGCATCATCGGCCTGGTGCTCGCCGTGGACTCCGTGTTCAACACGGCCGGCCGCGTGGGCTTCTCCACGCTCTCCGACCACCTGAAGCGCCGCGAGACCGTCTATCAGGTGATCTTCATCATGTCGATCGCGGTATGCCTGCTGCAGATCTTCACCAACAGCATCAACAATGCGCTGTTGTGGGCCGTGCTGGCCATGCTGTTCCTCATCAACGCTGGCTACGGCGGCGGTTTCTCGACGCTGCCGGTGCTGCTCGACCAGCACTTCGGCACCAAGACCGTCTCCACTACGCACGGTCTCGCGCTGAGCGCCTGGGCGTTCGCCGGCCTGTCCGGCAACCAGCTGGCCTCGTTCGTGGTCACGCACACGCCCGATCAGGCCCATCGCTACGCCGCGCTGATTCCGGTGCTCACCGGCCTGTTCGCCCTGGCTCTGATCAGCATCAGCCTGGTCAAGTATCTCGGTGGCAGGAACGGCGAGGGCAAGAGATCCATCGGGGCCTGAACCGTAACGCAAGGCGGAGGGCTTCAGATACTGAAAGTAAATCACTTCCTGAATCGCCCCGGACAGTATTCGGCCAAGAACGAGGCAACTGCCCACATCCGCGACAATATCTCATAGTTGACTGATCCGGGGGGCCTGCGCCTAGCGGGCCCCCTTATTGATGCCGTGTGGCGCGTCGAAAGCACCATGTCCGCCGGCCACGGTCAACGAAGTTCTAACATGTTAACGGAGAATTCTAACATGTAAGAATTATTGAAAGGGGATGAAAGGACAGCGCCAGTCACCTTACACCAACGCGTAGCGGGATGAGGGACCACTCCCCTCATGCCGGAATACGCCCTCCCCCTCAAGTCTCTTCATGAGCCTGTACGCGCTGATATAAGACAAATCCAGCAGCTTCATCACGTCAGACGTGGTCGCCGCGCCCCCATTGTTCAGCGCGAATTCCGTCACCAGGTTCTCCCGCCGACCGTCGAGGCCCTTTTGCCTCGCATAAGCCGGCAACTTATCATCCCTCTTATATACACGCGCGCTCAGCATATAATCTCGTGCGACACCGCTGCCGCAGGCTTCCACCAGCCCGCTCTCCACTAGGCTTTCGACCGCGCCGACCAATCGCCGAGACTCCACTCGCGAGAATTCGCGCATTTGCGCCACGCTGAGTCTGCGATGCTCCCGCAGCAACGACAGCACGATTAGAGACCACACCGACAACGGAGCGCCACGGCGAGCCTCTTCATTGGCAATCATCACAACGAATGCCTCATCCGGCACCACGCGACGCAGGAACAGCACCACCTCCGACGCCGTGGACTGCGAATAATCGGGAAATGCCCCACCGGAAGCCAAGGAGCCGGCATATATCTTATCGACACCACGACCGGTGCGTTCCGCATATCCCGCCGTCTTGAGGATGGAGGCGAGCTGAGGGTTGCGGGAACGCGGCTGCGCGGTCAACAGGTTGTTTTCGCTCAATCCCTCGATGAAACCTCCCGGGTTGGATATGGTCAGGCCATCGTCGTCCACGAGGAACCGCACCGATCCCATCCTCGCATAATCCCTGTGGCAGAACGCGTTGACTGCCGCCTCGCGGAACGCCTGATGATCGAAGTCCGGCAGATTGACATGGACCAGACCGCTCATAACCTCATGATCTGGATTCCATGGTTCCATCAGTGCGCCGATACGAGGGAGCATATCGACCAGCGGCATGAAGAACGGATCCGTGTTTACCTTGGGAGACGTGCCTTTCATGACCTGGAATACGGCGGAGGCCGACGGTACGGAACGCTTCAGCGCCCGCTCCGTACCGATGACCAGCAGACCGGCCACGGAAGGCTGCGGGCCGCCAGGGCCGTCGACTACCAGTTCTAGGGCCCGATCGAAGTCCTCATCATCAAATGCCAACAATGAGCTGCCGGCATTGGCCGTGCGTATGCTCTCCCTGAGACGGTCGCGCGCAGACGGATCAAGATCGGACAGCGTCGACCCCGGAGCAGGCTGCGCGCTGTAGTCGTAACTACGCTGCTGTGACAAACGACTGATGAATTGCGCAGGGAACATCGGAACGACTTCTGGCGTGCCATCGGCTTTCAGCCGGCGCTGCAGCGTCTTCCCCTGACTGGTGGACACGATCTGCTGACTGCTGTCAACCTCAATGCCGACGACCGGCTTGCCGCTCTCGCTCAGCAACGTCACCCGCACGGAAAGCTGAGGAACCGTTTTGTTGAAAATGAATGCCGCCAGACCATTGACATTGCGATGCCGGTCACAGACCCCAGTCACCATGCCATCGTCTTCGACACCAAGGTACAGCGTACCGCCTTCGGTATTGGCCATCGCCACCACATTGTCGACGATTTCGTCATCGGTTTGCGGGCGTTGGCGTTCGCTTTTGAACTCCACCGTCAGGCTTTCCTTGGTCGGCAGCATCGGCTCTTCCTTTCACGGCTTTCAATAATTCTAACATGTTAACGGAGAATTCTAACATGTAAGAATTATTGAAAGGGGATGAAAGGACAGCGCCGGGCACAGCGCCCACTATGCGCCGAGCAATGTCAACATCTGCGGGACACTCTTCTTGCCGAATTCGACCTTCTGCTCGCCGCCGGGATGGTTGATGACGATGCAGGGAACGCTCATCGCGCCATACTGGTCCTTGAGCTCGGGGAAGTGCGCGACGTCGTAGGCTTCGGCACGCACGTTCGGGTTCAGCGACGCGATGCGCTGCGCGGCCAGTACGGTTTCCGGACACATCGTGCAGGTGAGCGAGACGAGGATCATCACGTCGATCGGCGTGTCAATGGCCTCGGCGCGAGCCTTGAGGTCATCGTCCAGAGGCTGGCCCGGACCCGCGGCGTTGTACAGGCCGAGCACGAACGAATTGAACTCGTGACCGGACGGTACACCGTGGAAGGCCAAGCCGGTGAACAGCAACGTACCGGCGTCGGAATTCTCGGCCGGTACGCACATGCGCACGACAGGCCGCGCAGACGGCAGCACCCCTGCTACGTCGAACTGCGCGCGACCGGAATCATCCAGCGAACCATATACCGGCAGTTCGGCGCCATCCGGCAAGGTGACGGCCAACGGCTCGCCGACCGTCAACGACGTTGGCGCGCTGGAACCGTCCTCAGCGGTGATCACGCCCGCCGCATCGACCGCGACCGAATTCAGTTTGCCGTTCGACAGCGCCACCATCTCGCCGATGAATCCCTGCAACTCCGTCGACAATGGCGTATCGTCCAGTTCGAGGACGAGCGTGACCGGGCGGGTCATACGGCCAAAGACCACGCCGAGCTGCTGCTTGATGGCGGCGGAGAAGAGCTCGCCGGGCTTTTTGGCGGCGGCCGTCGCGGCGGCGGTATCGGCGCTGCGCTTGGCAGGAGCCGGGGCGGGCGTGGTGCTGGCAGCGGCAGCACTGTTGGCGGCAGCCGCGGTCTGCGCTTCGGCCTGCTCATATGCGGATGCGGTCGGGCGAGGCGGCACAAGACCGGTTTTCTCGCTCATCTGCTTGGCGTACCGCTCCAGTTCCACTGCGGCGATGGCACCGTCGGCGGTGGCGGTGACGACCTGACGCAGGTTCTTGACGCGCAGGTCACCGGCCGCGTACACGCCCGGCACCGAGGTCTCGAGGTATCCGCGCGTGACCACGTAGCCGTGGTCGTCCAGTTCGACGACACCGCGCACGAGCTCGGTGGCCGGCACGTATCCGGCGAACACGAAGACACCAAACGTGCCGTCGTCGGATGGCTTCCACGATTCCGTCTCACCGGTTCGGCGGTCGAGGATCGTCGCCTCGCGCAGCCCACCCTTGCCGGCGGTGACGCCTTTGAGCTCGACGTTGTAGCGCACGTCGATTTTCGGGTTGTTCTTGGCTTCGGCAGACACCGCCGCGTCGCAGGTGAAGTCCGGTTCGCGGACGAGCACCGTGACTTTGGAGGCGTATTTGGTCAGGAACACGGATTCCTCTGCCGCGGCGAAACCGCCGCCGACGACCAGCACCTCCCTGCCGGTGAAGAATTCGCCGTCGCATGTGGCGCAGTAGGCCACGCCGCGGCCAGCGTACTCGGCCTCGCCGGCGAAACCAAGCTTGCGTGGGCTGGCTCCGGTGGCAATCAGGATGCCGAACGTTTTCAGGTCACCGCGCGACGTGTGCACGGTCTTGATGTCACCGTTCACGTCAAGGCCGGTAGCCTCGGCTGAGAGGAATTCCGCGCCGAAATCCTTTGCCTGGTTGCGCATGGTCTGTGTGAGCGCACGACCGGACGTACGGCCGACGCCCGGGTAGTTGACGACTTCGTCGGTGATGGTGATCTGCCCGCCGAAATCATCCTTTTCGAGAATCAGCACGCGATAGCGGGCGCGAGCGAGATACAGGCCGGCGGTGAGTCCCGCAGGGCCGCCACCGATGACAACAACGTCATACAGATCGCTTCGGTTGATCTGGGTCATGATATGGAACTCCTTACATATGCATATGCCCCTGCCGGCGGGGCTCCCGCGAAGCGGGTGGGGTAGTTCGCCTATCACCGCGACCACCCCCAGTCGGCCCCCGCCAGCGGGGGTGGAGAGGCCACTCGCCTTACATCGCTACCCGCCAGCGGGGGCGAGAGAGTTGGCGATCCCCAGCTAACTCTGACCGCTACCGACAGCCCTCCAGCCCCTGCAATCAGGGACGGCCTCCAGCCGCAGCCTGTTGTGCTTGCCTGTCGGCTCGCCTTCGCCTACAAACAGCTCTGCTGTTTGCTTGACAACTCAGCCCGTCAGTGAGGCGGGAAATCAGAGGAGACCGACGAGGTCGAGGCTCGGCTCGATGGTCTCCTCGCCGGGGGTCCACTTGGCCGGGCACACCTGGTCGCCGTGCTCGTAGACGAACTGCGAGGCCTGCACACGGCGCAGCAGCTCGTCGGCGTTACGGCCGACGTTGGAGGAGATGACCTCGTAGGCCACGACCTTGCCCTCCGGGTTCACGATGAAGTCACCGCGCTCGGCCACGCCGTCGGCCTCGTTGTAGGTGTCGAGGTCCTTCGCGAGCAGTGCGGTGGGGTCGGCAAGCATCGGGTACTGGATCTTCGCGATCTTTTCGTTGGCGTCGTGCCAAGCCTTGTGCACGAAGTGGGTGTCGCAGGAGACCGAGTAGATCTCGCAGCCGATCTTCTTGAAGTCCTCGTACTTGGCAGCGAGATCCTCCAGCTCGGTCGGGCACACGAACGTGAAGTCCGCCGGGTAGAAGAAGAACACCGACCAGTGGCCGAGCACGTCCGCCTTGGTCACCTCATGGAATTCGTTGTTCTGAAAAGCCTGCACCGTAAAATCAGTGAGTTCATGCTGAAGCAGTGTCATCATCGTTCCTTTCCACACAATCCGGTCATTGCGTCTCCCCATCGTAACGTCAAGCGGCTTTCGCCGATACGGACGCACGAGGGTTTCTTCATGACAATCATCACAGTTTGCGCTCACAAACCGGTAAAAACAGCCGCGCCCGATCCGCGGTTTCGCTATGAGCAGAGGTGATGAACGTTCCTTGGATATTTCATACTTATCAAACAGGTTTCCGCTATGCTCACACATACAGGCACATACACGCCGACCCGACGCGAACCTGAGACTCGGAACGGAGATGTCATGGCAGAGGAAGACCCGGATCAGGAATCCACCGCGAGCTCGACGCTTAGCCGCATGCTGGCGGGAAACCGGCGATTCGCCGAAGGGCACAGCGAGCACCCGTGGCAGGACATGCAGACCCGCGAATCACTGATCGACCGGCAGAACCCCGACGCGGCGGTATTGTCATGCTCCGATTCGCGCGTTCCGCCGGAAATCATCTTCGACGCGGGGCTCGGGGACCTGTTCACGATCCGCACGGCCGGGCAGATCATCGACGACGCGGTATTGACATCGCTGGAATATGCCGTGGATCATCTGCACGTCAGCCTGCTCATGGTCATGGGTCATGAAGGCTGCGGGGCGGTGGCGCTGGGCGCCGAACAACTTGACGCGCTGATCGCCGACAGCACGAGCGACCCGGAGAGCTCGTTGGAGTCCGCTGATGCGATGGCCGAATTGGATGAGCGCATCGCCAGCTCGGATTCGATTGTGCTGCGCTCGGTCGGCATGTCGGTATGGCAGGCGCGGGAGGCCGAGTTGGATACGAGCGAGGACTTCGAACGCGTACATGTGGCGCGTACCATCGAAGAGCTGGTCACGCGCAGCGAAATCATTCAGGACGCGCTGGCGCATGATCGACTGATGATCGTAGGCGCCCGCTACCAGCTGTCCACCGGCAAGGTCGAGGTACTGAGCTTCTGATGGGAGCGTGACTTATCGCCGCATTTCGCGTCACTGTGTGCGGGTAGCGTCACGCTGTGCGGCCCCGCACACAGTGACGCATCAGTAAAACCCTTATTTTCCAATGGTTATACAATATGCGTCACGCTGCAAGGGCGCACACAGTGACGCACCCCGCACAGCGTGACGCATTCGAGACGCCGCATCCGCAACGGCAACGCGCCGCCCGTTTCGACGTGGCGCGTCCCGCAGGCGTCTCCACCGCCGTCGTCAGCTACGTGCTCAACGGCAGTCCCAAGAAAATCTCACCGGACACCGCGCAGCGGGTGTTCGACGCGGCGCAGTGGCTCGACTACCACCCCAACTCCGTCGCCCGAGCCCTCAAGACCGGCACCACGCACACGCTCGGCGTCATCGTGCCCGACTTCTCGAACCCATACTTCGCCGAATTCACCGACCAGCTCGAAGCCGCTGCATCCAAACGCGAACGGGCGCTGATCATCAACCTGTCGCAAGGCGAGCGCCGCCGCATCAACGAACTCGTCGAGCGCAACGTCGACGCGATGTTCGTCTCCTCCGCGCAGACCGATGCCGAGCTCGCCCGCTGCGCGGTCAACGCGGCGCTCGACCCCGCGCACACGCCCGACGTGCAGCTCATCGCCGCCGAACTCGTCACCAGGCAGTCCTGCGGATGCAAGTGACCGGCCGGCAAGTCGCAGCGAACGGTTCTCAATAAGAAAGGTGCGAGGATTTCTCACATCTGCGCACAAGCGCACATAACCATAAAGGGCGGCATCTCGGGACTTTGTCGATTTTGATGTTCGTTTCGGGCGTTGGCAGGCTCGCACCTTTCTTACTGAGAATGATTCGCTGCGACAATTGACGTGCCACCCCCCTACAGTAGAGTCCATGTCACTTGGTTTAAACATCCTTCTGATCTTCATATTCCTAGTGCTCGGATCCATCTTCTCCGGCACCGAATTGGCCTTGGTCTCCCTGCGCGGATCCCAGATCGATCAAATGGAACAGGAGGACGCCCGTGGCGCACGTGTGGCGGCAATCGCACGCGACCCCAACAAGTTCCTGTCCACCGTGCAGATCGGCGTGACGCTCTCCGGCTTCCTGTCCGCATCGTTCGGCGAATCGTCGATTTCGCCGTTCATCGTGCCCGTCGTGAAAAGCTGGGGCGTGCCGGCGAACATCGCCGCACCGCTGACCACCATCGTTCTGACGCTGATCATCTCGTACTGCTCGATAGTCATCTCCGAAATGGTGCCGAAGCGCATCGCCATGCAGCGCACCGAACAGATCGCCCGCGCCGTAGTGCCCGCGATCGACGTGTTCGCCAAGGTCTGCAAGCCGATCATCTGGCTCATCGGCAAGAACACGAACGGTATCGTGCGCCTGCTCGGCTTCGACCCGAACGAGACCGAAAGCGAGGTCTCCGACGAGGAGCTGCGCGTGCTCGTCAACACGAACACGTCGCTGAGCAAAGACGAGCGCACGATCCTCGACGACGTGTTCGACGCGTCCGAGACCATCGTCGCCGAGGTCATGCGTCCGCGCGCCGATGTCGTGTTCCTCGACGGTTCGCAGAGCATCAAGGACGCGGCGGCGTACGTGCGCGAGATGCCGTACTCCCGCTATCCGGTGACCGGCAGGGATTTCGATGACGTGATCGGCTTCGTGCATGTGCGCGACCTGCTGGACGTGCGCGACCCCAACGCAACGACCGTGGCCGACGTGACGCGAGAAGGCATTTCGCTGCCCGGCACGTCCAAGCTGCTGCCGAGCCTCGAACTGCTGCGCAAGCGCGGCATCCACTTGGCCGTGGTCATCGACGAGTACGGCGGCACCGACGGCATCGTGACGCTGGAGGACATGACCGAAGAACTCGTCGGCGACATCCGCGACGAATACGACCTGCCCAGCGAACCGGGCGGCGAGCGCAAGGAGCAGCCCGCATTCGTGAGCGGCGTCGCCACCATCGACGCGAGCATGACCATCGAGGACTTCGCCGATCTGACCGGCATCGAACTGGAGGACGGCCCGTACGAGACCGTCGCCGGCTATTTCCTCGCACACACCGGCAAGATGGGTGCCGAGGGCGATGTGCTGCACTCCGACGACGGGTACGACATGACCGTCACCAAGGTCGACGGCCGCCGTATCGAAACCATCGAGGTGCGCAAGGCCGGCGCCCCTGACCACGCGCCGGTTTCCGCCGAATAGCGCGACGCGGGCGGGAGGTCGCCGGCCATTGCCGATCATCGGCGCTGCGAGGAAATCCACCAGTTGATGATCGAACCGGCTGCGACCAGCAGAGCGCCGCACCAGAACGGCAACGTCAAAGACAACCCCAGCAATACCGCGCTGGCTGCCGTGGACAGCACGGGCGTGGCGTAAGAGGCCATCGCAAGCGTGCTCATGCTGCCGCGCAAGATTCCATAGCCCCAGCAGGCGTATCCGCCAGCGATGACCGCCGCGGCCGCCACTACAGCCAAGTAGCCCCAAACCGACGGCGCGGCTTCCGGCCAACCTTGGCCGGAAGCGAAGTGGATGATCCACAGTGCCACGGCCACAAAGGGGAAGAATACGGACGTACCGTCGAATCCCTTGGACAGCGCGGGCGTGAACACCGCATACACCGACCATGCGAGCGCGCCCGCAAATGCCAGCAGATACGGCAGTGGATTCGCCGCGACATGCCCTGCGGCGAGCGCCCAGTCCAAGCCGCTGTTGCCGCCGACCGCCAGTATCACGCCGGCGGTGGCGACGACAGCGCCAGGCAATACGCGGAGCACCGCGCAGCCACGAGAATGGCGGGGCGGCTTGCCTGCGCTGCAGTTTGTGCCGCACTGGACCGAGTCATCTTGAGCCTGCGCGTCGCTGGGCGCTGCGGGTTCCCGTCCTATCCCCTCGTTCCGCGCCGAACGCTTCTCGCCGCTCGGTACGAATGCCGCCGCCAGCAACACCATCATTGTAGGCCACAGGTAGTTCACCAGACTGACCTCCACCGACGAGGCCGCCGAAGACGCCAGCCCGATCGACAAGGAAATCGACGACTCATAGAACACGAACAGCAGGCCACCGACGATCAGATACGTTCGCGGATACTTGCGCAACGGTGCCGGACGGCGAAAAACCAGCAGCAGCACCGCGCCGCAGGTGTATATCAACGCCGATCCCAGCGTCGCGCCGAACGCATCGGCGACCACGCGAACCAGCCCGGTCATCAGACTCCACAGCAGAATCGCCATCAGACCAATCATGGTAGCCTGCACGGATGGGCTGGGGCTCCGGCCGGCCTGGCCAGCCACATCGCGACGCGAATCGACCATATCTGCACGCTCCTTTTCGCCGCGGGGTCCCGGCTGTTTACTCCAGTGTGTCCGCCGGCACCGACGCGGATGACGGCGAGTGGCGACTGACCGCGTTGACTGACGCGAATTGACCTGCCGTATTGTACCTGCTGAATGTGCAGCTACGTCCAGTCACGCCGTCTGCCGTGTTTCGTGTTGCCCCGCTGCACATGCCTTGCCCAGTCGCACCGCCACATGTCCCATCTCTCAGCCCAGTCCGTGCCACACCAGCGTAAAAACGGCCCGAAATCAGCCTGGTGTGGCACACTGATTCCACCCGACCTGTACCGCTGATGAACATCAGCCTACGTTTCTGTTACGTCGCTCACTGTGAGCGATAACTATGCTGGCGGCTGACACATCGCGCAGGCTTCATCGATAAACTGGAGGGTGACTGATATCCCAGAAGAAAGGAACGAATATGACACTTGCATTCGTTGTGCCGGGACTGGACGAAGCCGCCTCCGAGAAGGCCATTGCCATTCTGCAGAACCGACTGAGCCAGGAGCAGGAGGCCGCGCTGGTCCTGAAGCACGCTCACTGGAACGTGACCGGGCCGAACTTCATCGCCGTGCACGAGATGCTCGACCCTGAGGTCGAGGCAGTGCTCGCGCAGGCCGATGAGACCGCCGAACGCATCGCCACGCTGGGCGGCACGCCTGACGGCCGCGCCGATGCCATCACCCGCAACCGCACCTGGAAGCCGTTCGACGTCGACGGTCGCGCCGGCACCGAGAAGTACCTTGAGGCCCTGATCGAGTATTACGACGCGTTCATCGCCGATGACCGCAAGGCCATCGCCGAGCTGGACGAGCTGGACGTGATCAGCTCCAACATCATCCAGGACCACGTGCAGGAGCTTGAGAAGTTCCAGTGGTTCATGCGTTCGCATCTGGCGTGACGCGATAGATCGCGGCAGACAGCAGGCAGCGTGCATGGCGGGGGAATGCCCGCTCCCATGCACACCGGCATGGTCTGACGCAAAAGATGCACATCAATGATGGCGACGGTTCAGTGGCAATGTTGAGCTGCCGCCATCATTTGTTTTGCTGCCGCGACATGTCGGCCAGCATGTTTCACGATATGTTTCACAGCAGTACGCGCTTGTTGAGTTCACGGCGCAGCTCACGCCAGCTCGGCAGATAAGCGCTCATCCGCCGCTGAAAATCAGCCCCGTGACCATTGGCCCACAGATGGGTCATTTCATGGACGAGAACGTACTCCAAAAATCGCGGCTCCATCAGACCAAGCTGAAGATTCAGCCGGATACGCCCGGTTTTCGGCGTGCATGACCCCCAGCGCGACGTCATGACCCGCAAGGTGACATGGCTCGGCGAACGCCCGACGATGGGCGCCCACTTGCGCAACAGCCCCGGAAGCGCGGCATCGATCGCGGCCGCGGCGGCATGTTTGCGCTCATCGGTCCACATGGCCGAACGGTCGAACATGGGGAGCTGCGGCTGATCGCCGCCCCGGCGGCCATCGACACCGGCATGCCCTCCATCACCGGCAGGAGCGCTGGGGAGGGGCGTCAACGTCTCGGCCTGCCGCAATGACATCCGTCGGGCCTCGGCCATACGCCGCTGCTGTTGCACGATCCACGAGTGCCGTTCATGAGCGAAACCAATGATCTGACGCTGGCTCATGCGCATCGGCGCCGACACCTCGACGGTTCCCAGAGGCGGCTTGATACGCAGATAGAGGTTCTTGATGCGCTTGCGCGTCACATGCAATTGCAGGCCGTCCACCTCAAGCACGGTCGACGCGGCGGCGGCTGAGGCGGACGCGGGTGCTTCTCGGGCATGACGACGCTGATTGGGCAATGGCATACGAGCCATTGTCGCAGACGCTGTCCCCAGTCAGCATGAGGCAAGGAATACAACGCCCCGCTGGCGGGGGCCGCCGCGCAGCGACTGGGGGTGGTCTGACCAGCCACTGCACAGAACCACCCTCAGTCTCGCTGCGCTCAACAGCTCCCGCTAGCGGGAGCACAACACTGCGCACTCCGCGAAACCACCCGCGATCTCACACCTTCCCACACACAAAAACGGGAGCGCGAGGGCACTCGCACCCTCACGCTCCCGCATAATCGCTCAGCGGCGGCGGAACAGTATCACGCTTCCGCAGCGGCCTTCTTGGCGGCGCGAGCAGCGGCCTTGGCGGCCTTCTCCTCGGCCTTCACCTGCTCGATGTACTCGGCGTGCTTGGCACCCGGAGTCCAGCCGGTGTTGACGACCTTGACCTGCCAGATCCACGCGGCGGCGAAGAGCACCGCGGCAAAGATCAGCAGGCAGATGGCGCCACCGACAGGACCGAGGTGAGCCATGTTGCCGGTAATCGTACCGAACCAGCAGAAGTCGGCGTCACCGAAGGTGGAGTTGGCCAGACCGAAACTGCCCATCACGGTCATCAGCACGGCCGGCAGGAAGGTAATCAGCAGGCCGTTGATGAACGAGCCGACAATGGCACCGATACGACCACCCGTGGCGTTGCCGAACACACCAGCACCACCACCATCGAAGAAGTGAGGCACCATGCCGGGCAGGATCAGCGCGACGCCCCAGACCGGGCCGAGCCACACGGCGATGATCGCCAGAGCCACCAGGCCACCGACGAAGGAGCCGAGGAAGCCGATCAGCGAAGCATTGGCGCCGTACGGGAACACGATCGGGATGTCCAGCGCCGGGCGGGCGCCGGGCACGACCTTGTTCGCAATGCCCTGGAAGGCGGGGACGAGTTCACCGAGGATGATACGAACACCGTAGAGGATGATGCTCACGCCGATACCGAACTGCAGAGCCTGCGCGAACGCGGCCATGAAGAACGAACCGTAGTTGTCGGGGTTGGTGGAGAAGATCTTGAACGCTTCCTTGGCCGGCAGCACGATGGCGGCCCACACGGAGAAGACCAGGTACAGCACGACCATGAGCAGCGTGGTGGAGACCATGGAGTCACGCAGGAAGCTCAGGCCCTTCGGGAAGTTGATGTCTTCAGTGGACTTCGACTTCTTGCCCACGCCGGCGCCGACAGCACCGGAGACAATGTAGCCGAGGGTGTTGAAGTGGCCGATCGACAGCTTGTCGCTACCGGTCACCCTGTTCATGAACGGCTGCGCGAACGCCGGCATGACCACCATGATCACGCCCATGAGGATGGCGCCGATGATCACGATGAGCAGCTGGTGGTCCGTGCCGAATCCCACGGACAGCACCACGGCCAGCATGGTGGACATGAACACCATGTGGTGGCCGGTCAGGAAGATGTATTTCAGCGGGGTGAACCGCGCGAGCAGCAGCATCACGATGAAGCTGAGCACGATGATGTACGCCGAGGAGGCGCCGTACTGGCTGGACGCCTGCGCTGTGATGACCTCATTGGTGGGCACGACGCCGTGCGCGCCGGTGGACTTGAGCACCAGGTCGCCGAACGGGGCCAAAGCCGAGGTGACGACGGTAGCGCCGGCACCCAAGATCAGGTAGCCCATGGCCGCCTTCAGGGCGCCCGACACGACCTGCCCGGCGCTGCGCTTCAGTGCGATCAGGCCGATGGCCGCGATGATGCCAATCAGATACGCCGGCACATTCAGTATTTCCTGGCTGATGAAATTCAGCACTTGAACGACAACGTTCATGGATTCCTTCTTTTCTTGTTATGGTTTCTGGCCGGCATCTCACGCAGGCCGTAACGGGGAGCGGCTCAGTCGGCGTACTTCTCCAGCACCGACTTAATCTCGTCGGTGTCCATGAAGTTCGTGATGACTTCGACGGGCGTGGTGGTGCCTTCCAGCTCGGGCGCGAGCTCGGCGGAGGTGAGCACCAGATCGTTCATGTTGGCGATGCCCTTGGCGCTGCCCGCATCGGAGGTGGTGACATTGACATCGACGCCAAGGTCGGCCGCGACCGATTCGACATTGACCTTCAACAGCACCGATGTGCCGATGCCGTTGCCGCATACGCAGAGGATGTTCATGATTCCCTCGTTTCTTTCGTTGGAATGACTGCCGCGCAGCCATTGGGTTTCAGTTATTGGATTCAGTCATGGAAGTGTGGGTGTGCCGCTCGCCGGCGGCCCGGCCCAGGTTGCGCCGCCCTGCTATTGATGCAGGATGTCGCGGATGGCTTCCGGCGTGGGGGCCGCGGCGAGCGCCGCGGTCTTCTTGGGATTGATCAGGGCCGAGGCGATGGCGGACATCACGGTGATGTGCTCGTTCTCGTCATGACCGGCCAGACCGATGACCAGCGATACCGGGTCGTTGGCCTTGTTGCCGAACTTCACCGGCGTGGACAGGCGCACCCAGCTCAGGCCGGTCTTCAGCACGGCCTCGGACGGGCGGGAGTGCGCGAGCGCGAGACCCGGGGCGATGACGATGTACGGGCCCATTTTCTCGACCGTCTCGATCATCTGATCCGTATACGCGTCGGTGGTGAAACCAGCCGCCACCAGTCCTTTGCCGGCAAGCCGGATGGCATCTTTCCAATCGGTGGCGGGAACGTCGAGCAGAAACGCGCTGTCCGGCAGGAACCCGTCAATATCGGCGACCATAGCATCTCCTCCGTGCTGAGCCATCCACCGCTGGATGGGTTGGTGATTTGCTAACACCATCGCGAGCAAATCGTTTCTTTCATCCGTCACTATACACCCTAAAATCCACTTAGTAAACCCGGAAACCGATTTCTCAATTTTGTAATGAAATGGTATGATCTATACAGAAACCATTACGTCTGTCCACTGGAAACATTGGCAATAATCACGCCCATACGGCATCGCGGCGACCAATAAGCGCAATGTGCGTTCATGTATCCTATATACAACGGGCAGCGACGCGGTGCCCGGCAGAAGTAATCGAAGCAGACAATCCGAGGTGATGAACGATGAGCTCAACGAGTTCCATCACCGACGTCGCCGCATTGGCGCGCGTATCCAAAGCCACTGTCTCCCGCGTTCTTTCAGGGCGCCGCACCAAAGACGACAACATCGCGAAACGCGTGCGGGACGCGGCGGAACAGCTCAACTATCAGGCCAACTCCGCCGCCAGCGCACTGCGCAGCGACACGACCAATACCATCGGCCTCATCATGCCCGGCCCGACCGACCCTCTGGCAGCCCGACTGCTCGCGGAGTTGGAGCCCGAAGTCAACCGCTCGGGACGCCAGCTGCTGCTGGGCCTCGGCGACGACCAGCGAACCCAGACGGAACGCATCGAAGCCATGCTCGCCCGCCGGGTCGACGGGCTGGTGGTCATGCCGCCGCAAGACGCCAACACCGCAGCGTTCCTGGATGACTACGTCGGCATGACCTCGCTGGTTCAGGCGTTCGGCCACTCCACGTCCTTCCACGTGAACTGGGTTGGCGTCGACGAAAGCGCCTCCATGAAGCTGATGCTTTCGCACCTTGCCGAGTACAACGCCGACTCCATCGCATTCCTCAGCGGCAACGTCAACTCCGACAGCGCCGCCGAGCTGTTCGCCACGTTGCAGACGTCAACGAGGGTCATGAACCTGATGACCGAACCGGGTTGGACCACGTTCGGCGACAATTCCGCGAAGCGCGGGTATCACGACGTTATGAGACTGTTCGGGGACAAGGGCAACCGCCCGAACGCGCTCATCTGCGCCACCGACGATGTGGCGATCGGAGCGCTGATGGCGCTGAACCAACTGGGAATCCGTGTGCCGGACGAGGTCAAGGTCATTGGGTCGGGCGACTCCCCCGCGGCGGCCATCGCCGACCCGCCGCTCTCGTCGATTCTCCCGCCGTGCCGGCTCATCGCCCATGAAGCGCTGCGACTCATCAGCGTCAGTGCCAGCAGCAAACACTGGCTTCCGGCGCATACCGCGTATCCGCCGCAGCTAGTGCAGCGCGAATCGACCAGCGGGCCGCGATTCGGCTCCAGCGACATGGCGCTGCCCGACGACGAGAGCTGAAAACTCGATGTCGGTGCCCTGAGCGGCACGAATATTGCGCGAAAGGCGTGGATTACACGGCTATCTGCATTTCGAGGGGGTGATTTCGACTTCCCGAACATCTATCTACGTTTCAAGGGGTTGGTGACCAAGTAGGAACACTGCTAGAACCGCGTCATTCCAATAAGTGAATGGCTCATATACCTCGGATGCCTCTGTGCCGCAACCCCTTGAAATGCAGATAGATGTTCCAGCGACCGAAAATCACCCCCTTGAAGCGTAAATACCCGGCAAGCTCGCCTGTCAGGACCTGAAAAACGCCACTGCACGAGGCGGCGACGCCTTGCGGCACAACGAAATGCCGGATCTCACATATGAGACCCGGCATGGATCGCATTTTCGCGCCGTCTCAGCCAGCGAGCGCCGGCACGGCAACAACGACCGGCTCATGCCACTACCGCGCGACGCCCCGCCTCTGATGTGCGCTTGGGCTTATGAACGCAGGGCGTCGGCACAGCGCCACACGATGGAGGCGATGCGGGCCAATTCCGATTCCGCGCTGACAGAACGCCACAAGTCGCAGTAGGTCTCGAACCAGCGCTCCAGACCACGTGCCACTCGAATCGAGACATCCTGCACGGCTTCCGGCCCTGCGGAAGAGCCTGCGTCCGGTTCGATCAACCCGGCCGACGCGCGGGCGATATCGCCGGCATCGACCGTGATGACGTCATGCCGCTGCGCAAGGCACAAGCCGACCAAGTTGAACCAGCGCTGCCCCTCGATGGCGGCCAGCATCGCCGGCACATCACGCCGAGCCGCACCCAAACGCGATGCGCGGCCAGCGGCGGCGCCGAGTCGCATGGCGTCGCACAGCAGCGCCTCGTTCGCCTCGGCCGCGCGGACGATATGCGGCGACAGCCCTTGCAGCATCGTGCGCCGAGCCTCATCAAGATCGGTACTGCCCAGCAGTCGGGCATCCCACTCCCGCCCGTATTCCCCGCTGAACCCATGCACGCCGAGATGCATCGCCGATGCGGCATCGCGATTCATCCGTCCGTCGCCTTCATCCAGCTCGCAGTACCAGACCATGTCATCCCAGCTGAACGCCACACGACAGGCGGCATCTCGCAGTGCCTCGACTATGCCGCCCGAACGGTCGCCGTATTCGACTTCGGCCACGCGACGGCACATCTCGGCACACGACCCATCGCCGCCGGCCGGCGCGCCCGCAATCGCGTCGGCCGCGCCACCGGTATAATCGTCGCTTTCCGAGCTCGACGGGAGCGGCGCCGGGGAATCCCCGTCCGCGGCGGCCTTGTTCTCGCGGACGGCATCGGCGGCGGCATCGGCATAACCGGCAGCAGAGCCTTCTTCGCCGTCGCCGCACCCGGCCTCACCCTGGATATGAGCCATCGGATTCCACGCGCACTGCGCGCCGAATATCATGCCGGAAACCGCCATGCGCGGGTCGTTGACATGCCCGTAATCACCCCAGTCGGTCACCAGGTACCCGACCGCACCGTACTTCACGCCGTAGCGCGCGAGTCGGGAGATGTTGTTCCACGAGTCGTCGAGGCGCGGCAGCAGCGCATTCCAGCACCACACCGCCGAGCACACGTACTGCGGGGCCCCGGCCTGCGCGACGAGGCGTACCTTGTCTTCGCCGATGCCCGGCGCGTACAACCAGTTGAGCAGCGTGACGTTATCCGGCAACAGGCCGAGGATCTGCGGCATCTCCACAGCGATGTCACCCCAGAACATCGGCTCGCGGCCGCGCTCAGACAAGTGACGGCACAGCTGCGATACGAAGTCGGCGTACATCGCGGCCACGCCGCGGCGTTCGGCTTCGGGCTTGGAACGGCCGCGACCCAAGTCGAACGTCTCATCGCCGCAGATGTTGAACTTGCGTGTGCGGAACAGCTGCATGTAAGCATCGATCAGCTTGAACGAGAACGCGAGGGACTCCGGTTCGGTGATGTTGAGCGTGTGGTGACGCTGCCGCTCCACGAAACCGTACCGACGGTCGGCGTCCTCGGGAAACTCGCCGAGATGGCGCAGCTCGCGCGTGCGCATCGCCATGTACTGGTGTCCGAAAGTCGAGACCGACGGCACCAGCTCGATGCCGAGCCGCGCGCAGTATTCGTCGAACGCGATGATGTCGGCGGGCTTGAGCGGGCTGGTGCCGCGCCAAGTCTCGCTCAGATCGTCGAACATGAACGTGTGCTCGATGTATAGCTGAAGCTGGTTGTACTTGTACAGGCACAGCCGGTCGGCCCATGTTTTCAGCCAGTCGAGCGTGGGGACGCGGCCGCGCGTGGCGTCGAGATAGTAGCCGCGGACCTTGTACGCCGGTTTGTCCGCGATGACGAGTCGAGGCAGCGCCGGCGCGCACTGACGGATGATCTGGCGAAGGGTCTGCACGCCGTTGCGCACGCCTTCCGTATCACCGCCGACGACGTCTATGCCGGAGCGTGCGATGGTCAGGCGGTATTCCTGCGGCTCCAGGGATGAGGGGTCGAGTCTCAATGTGATGAACGACTTCCAGCATGAAGCGTGTGGCGGAACCGGGTGCGCAGTCGCGGCATTTGGCGCGGGCAGTCCGGCCACCATGACATCGCTGGCGATGTCCCAGCGCAGGCCCGTCGCCGCTTCGATATCATCGGCAAGCTGGGTCGGGAAAACGCCGGCGATGTCATCGATGTCGCGATCTTCCGAGATGCGGCCTACGAGCGGCAACGCGACGGGTACCGGAGCTCCGGCATCATCCGAATCGACGGCCTCCCCGTTCAATGTCACGGATTGCGGTTCCGGAATGAGATCGAATGACATGTCTTCATCGCCACAACAGTATCGATACTGCACTGTACACCCTTTCGTCGCAGGAAGTCGGTCTGGCCGCCGATGCGCCAGACATCACCATAGCCATCACCTACAGTAACCCATGTCCCTTATCGGCGCACCCGCGATTGTCGGCGCAGGAAGCCATGTGAAGACACACAACGACGAGAACGACACGCCGAAATCCACAAAAATCCGACTGGATTTGACACATACGGCAATTCTGGTAGTCTAGTTCATCGTGCGCTTTTGAAGCGTATGGATCGGGCCCGTAGCTCAGGTGGTTAGAGCGCATCCCTGATAAGGATGAGGTCGGAGGTTCAAGTCCTCCCGGGCCCACAGAAAAAATTGCAGCGGCTACTTCAGCCGCTCTTTTTTTCTCACTGACAACGCCGCAACGGCGGAATCACGGGGCTATAGCGCAGCTGGTAGCGCATCTGCTTTGCAAGCAGAGGGTCGCCGGTTCGAACCCGGCTAGCTCCACTCTCAGAACCCTTGGAATCAAGCTGATTCTGAGGGTTTTTCTATTTGCACTTTCTGCTCGTTTCCATCTCGAATCAGCCAAAATCGTCAGGGCTAATGGCACGCGGATGGCACAGAGCCGGCTCTCACCGGTTCAGCGCCCCGCCATTACTTGCATCACGGAATCGCATTGATAGAATTGAGCAGACCTTCACACAGAGGCAAGGCTCACCCCAACGATCACATGGCAGTGATCCCCGAAACAGAAGCAGAGAGCATGTAATGACGCATATCACATCACACCGTCGGAGCGGCAAGCTCTGGCGCTCAATCATGGCGGCCATCGCCACAGCAGCGATGGCGCTGTCGCCGGGAGCCGCAGCCTATGCGGCCGACGCCGACGCCACCGCACCAGCAACCACCGCGTCCGCAAACCTTCGAGGCGCATGGAACTTCGAGAACACCGCGGCCGGCGACCGCGAAGCGGCCAACAACGGCGGCTCCAGCAGCGCAACGGCCCAACTCATCGGCGACGACATCTCCATCATCGCCGACCCCGCCGGCGTATTCGGCAACGTACTGCACTTCGGCGCGGGCGCGTCCAGCTACATGAAAATCAACCAGTACGTCAACACCGGAGCCGGCAACGCGTCATTCGCGATGTGGTACCGGTACGATACGACGCTCGACCCGACAGGCGACAAGCCTGCGGTGCTGTTGCAGCAGGATGGCGCCGGCCGCTCTCTGCTTACGCTGCGCCCGTCCAACCAGTACCACACGTATGTCAACGCGACCGACGTTCTCAGCAACAATACGGTGGCACGCGGCGGATGGCAGCATATCGCCGTTTCCTTCGACCAGACGAGCCGCAAGGTCAAGTTCTATGTCAACGGCGCGCTCGACAGCGAAAAGAACATGGGAACCTCGGCCGTCAACGCCGTCACCGCGCTGCTGGTCGGCTCGCACAAGAACATCGGCACCATGGACCCGCATTCGATGAAGGGCGACGTGGACGACATCCGCGTATATGATGCCACGCTTACCGACGACCAGGCAGCTGCGATTTACGCCGAGCAGGGCACGGCCCTTGTCAGAAAACAACTCGGCACAATGGTCTCGCAGGCCGACGCGCTGCTGGCCGCGGGAGAGGTCGACGCCGCGTCGGCGCAGGCGCAAGCACTCGCCACGGCAAAACGCAACGCGGCCAACGCCATGGACAACACCTCCGGCAGCGCCGCCGCGCGGATGACGGCGATGAATGCCGCGGGCACGGCGCTCCAGACGGCCATCACCGCGTATCAGGCGCATGTACCGATCACGCTCACGGCCGACCCCAGCACCGTGGAGCGCACGGTCGACAGCGCTTCCATCTTCGGCGTCAATCATCGGTACGCCTTCAACGGGTACGGCAGTTTCGACCCCGATACGATGCGTGTGAAAGACGACTTCACCGCACTGTACAAGCAGGTCGGATTCGGCTCGATTCGCTACCCCGGAGGCACGATTTCCAACCTGTTCAACTGGAAGACCACCATCGGTCCGCGCGCCCAACGGCTCAAGCAGGTGCACGGCTTCTACAACAACCCCGGTCAGGGCGGCATCGAACCGAATTTCGGCATCGGTGAAATCGCGACGTTCGCGGACGAGGTCGATTCAGAAATCGTCTATGTGTACAGCCTCGGCCGCGGCAACGCACAGGACGCGGCGGATCTGATCGAATATCTGAACGCGCAGGTCGGCACCAATCCCAACGGCGGCATCGACTGGGCGAAGGTGCGCGCAGACAACGGACACCCGCAGCCGTACAACGTGCGCTATTTCGAAATCGGCAACGAAATGAACCAAGCATGGGCCAACTCCGACGGCACCGCCTCGCAGGGCTACTGGACCACCGCGGTGAGCGGCGGCAGCGAGCAGGCGTACACGGAGGGCGGCACAGCGAGCTTCACCAAGCAGTACGCCGTGAGCCTGGAGGATTGGAACAAGGCAGCGTCGGTCAGCGACGGCAAGGCCGGTCTGACCCGTTACATGCGCTACGCCAACGTCAACCCGAAAATGAACGGCGACGATGGCGCGATCGTCGACGACCCGTCGTTCGTGGCCGTCAACAAGGGCAGCGTCAGCGTATGGGTCGGCAACGACCAGTCGAACGAACAGTGGCGCATCGTGGACGACTTGGAGACCGCCGGTGCCGGCGACAAAGTCGTGCAGGTCGATTACAGCACGGGCGCGCTGAGGTTCGGAGACGGCGTGCATGGTGCGATTCCGGCCAAAGGACAGCAGGTTTATGTCAGCTACACCGTTGACCGCGACGGGTTCGTCAAGATATCGAAGGCCATCAAGAACACCACCGACCAGATCAACACGGCCGAACAGCGCACGGACGGCACACGGCACACGGCGAACGTGTACACCAGCTACGAGTCCACAGGGTTCATCACCCGCATGGCGAACCTGAACGCGAACCAGTGGTACGACGGCATGACCATCCACCCTTATTCCGGCACCCCCACGGGAGCCACCGCGGGCGCATGGTACGACGACGCGATGAAGAAGGCCGAGACGGCGGGCGTCAACCGCGTCAAGGAGTATGTGAGACTCATGCCGGCAGGCAAGGTGCCGGTCATCAGCGAATACGGCATTTTCCGCGATACCAGCGCGCTGGTCCGGTCGCAATCGCACGCGCTGTACATCGCCAAGGTCGCGCTGGAATATGTTCGGCTTGGCAGCCCCTATATTCAGAAGCACTGCCTGATCGACTGGTACAGCAGCGGCGCCGACTCGCTCGGCCCGACCCAGCAGGCGGTTATTCAGGCCGTGCCGGAAGACGGCGCAAGCACGGTGACAGGCGAGGGGCGGTTTGGGTTCTTCCTGACGCCGAGCGCGTATGCCCTGCAGATGCTCGGCAACGGCATCGGCGACAGCGTGCTGACTTCGACGCTCGGCTCGACGCCCACGTTGGGCAATGGCGCAACGGCTCTGTCTGCTTTGGTTTCCAAGGATGATGATGGCAATCTGCGCGTGATCATCGTCAATCTGGATCGTGCGCTCGGCCGCACGCTGAAGTTGAATTTCGGGCAGGATCTGTCTGGCCGAGTCGCGGATGTGCAGACCATGGACGCAGCAATCAACGCAGAGAACACGTTGGAAAACCAAGATAATGTGACTCCCGTTGACAGCAGCGTCACGTTCGATGCGGCGACGCCGACGGTCACCGTCACGCCGCATTCGTTGACGACGCTGAAGATTCGGCCGCGTGCTGCCGGAACGATCAACGCGGCACCCGTCATCACCGCCAGTGACCGGACCATTACGGTCGGTGACGCTTTTGATCCGCTTGACGGCGTGACCGCGCACGACGCGGAGGATGGCGACATGCCGCTCGCTGCGGCGAATGTGACCGCCGATGATGTGGATCCCGATACTCCGGGAACCTATCACGTCACTATCACCATCACCGACAGTCAGGGAGCCACTACCTCCAAGACCTTTACGGTCGTCGTGCAGGCGAAGGAAGGTGGGGAGACTCCGGAGCCTGAGCCTGATCCCTCGCCGGGCCCCGAGCCCACGCCGGAACCTGCCCCCAAGCCGGCACCAGACGAGAAGACGGATCAAGCAGCCCACCAGAAGCCGGATGACAAGACAAATGGGCAACAGGCAGACAACGGCAAAACAAAGTTGTCGCATACTGGTGCCAGCGTCCTGGTCGCGCTGACCTGTACCGCAATGCTCGCCATCGGAGGCGGTCTCATCGCTACATTCCGTCGTAAGCGGAGCTGACGGAGCGCGTGCCCCGCGGTCGAAGGTCGCATGGTCGGCCACCCCCTGGCCGCGGGGCACACAATCCGTTGTTGCGTCCCTGAGTGCGCACCGCCTATGAGAACGGAATCAGGTGCGATTCGCGACATCAGAGCGTCACGCTGTGCGGGTACCGTCACCGTGCGCGCCCGCACAGCGTGACGCATTCTTCAAGAACCCAGTGATTGCAATGGTTCCGGAATGCCGTCACGCTGTGCGCCCCCGCACACGGTGACGGTACCCGCGCAGCGTGACGCATTATCCCCGGAAAACAGCGAGTTCGCCGACTAGGAGCATGCGATTGCCGGCGCCCAGTCGGCTCGCCGATAGCCCCGCCAGCGGTGGTGCGAGTTCTGGTTAGGCTTTGGCCAGTTGGTCGCGGATTTCGGTGAGCAGCGCGATTGTCTGCTGCTCGGCGGTGGGCTCGGGTTCCTTGCCTTCGTCGGCGTCCTCGGCCTCGCTTTCCTTGAGCTTCGCCTTCGCCAGCAGCGCATCGGACATGTCACGGAACTTGTTGATCGGCACCAGGATGAAGAAGTAGACGGCGACGGCGATGATGAGGAAATTGAGCAATGCGCCCAGAATCGCACCGACCGACACGGTCGCCCCGTTGAACGTGAACGCAAGCAGACCGTCCATGTTCGGCTTGCCGAAGATCATGGCGATCAGCGGATTGATGAGATGGTTGACGATCGCATTGACGACGGCGGTGACCGCACCGCCCATGACGACGCCGACCGCCATGTCAATCATATTGCCGCGGGAAATGAACTTCTTGAAACCATCGATCATGACGCCTCCTATGGTGAGAGGATTCGCAGGCGCAGGCTCGTGTCCGCGCCCGGATGCGCGGATTGCAACCCGCGCATCGTCACCTCCCAGACTATCGCATCATTCTCGTGGCATTCCGCGGCCGCCCCGCTTCAGGCACGGGTCACGTGGCCGCCGAATTGGGCGCGCATCGTGGAGACCACACGCAGGATGTCGTCGGCGCCGCCGCGCGAAGCCTGCCGGGAGTAAAGCGCCGCCGCGGTGGCCGGCGTGGGGGCGCCGAGTTCCAACGCCGGTTCGACGTCTCGCGAACCGTGGCACGCGAAGTCGCGAAAAGCCTCGAAACAGCCAAAGTCGTCACCGTCCGTCGACGCATCGAGCTCGTCTCCCAACCGGTCGAGGAGTGGGACGCGCTCAGCACCCAGGTCATCCATTGGAAGCTGCACTCCACACACCGTAAGGAGCAGCTGCGCACCCTCACCGAACTGCGCCTCGCCATCGAGCCGGCCGCAGCGACCTCGGCCGCCCGATACGCGCCGATCGACGTGAAATCGCGGCTCCCCCTGCTCGCAGCGGAGCTCCGGCACACCGGCGAGAACGGCAGGCTCGACGAATTCCACAAGCTCGACATCGAATTCCACTCGCTGATCTTGCGCAACAGCGGCAACGAAATGTTCGCTTCCCTATCCACCATCATCGCCACCGTGCTCTCCGGACGCGTCGAACTGCACATGTACCCGCAAAAGCCCAAGCCGGAAGCCCTCGACGCACACGACGCCGTCGCCCAGGCGATCTGGCAGAGCAGTCCGAACAACGCGCGCCAGGCCATGAACCGCATCGTCGACGAAGTCGCCGAAACGCTGCAGCTCAGCTGACGCACACATCCGCGCCACATCCTGAGCAATTTTTTGTCGCCCCTTGACACCGCGCCTACAATAAAATCGTCTTATTGATAACCCAACCATTAAGGGGAGAATTATGCTCACTGACGAGTATGTGAAGCGCGTCTACGCTCAGGTCGAACAGCGCGACGGCGACCAGCCGGAGTTCCTGCAGGCTGTACGCGAGGTGTTCGAGACCATCCAGCCGGTGGTCGAGAAGCACCCGGAGTACGAGAAGGCAGGCGTGCTGGAGCGCATCGTCGAGCCGGAGCGCGTGGTGAAGTTCCGCGTGGCCTGGACCGATGATGAGGGCAAGGTGCAGGTGAACCGTGGTTACCGCGTGCAGTTCAACTCCGCCATCGGACCGTACAAGGGCGGCCTGCGCTTCCACCCGACCGTCAACGAGGGCGTCATCAAGTTCCTCGGCTTCGAGCAGATCCTCAAGAACTCTCTGACCACGCTGCCCATGGGCGGCGGCAAGGGCGGCTCCGACTTCAACCCGAAGGGCCGTTCCGACGCTGAAGTGATGCGTTTCTGCCAGGCGTTCATGACCGAGCTGTGCCGCCACATCGGCCAGTTCACCGACGTTCCCGCCGGCGACATCAACGTGGGTGGCCGCGAGATCGGCTACCTGTTCGGCCAGTACAAGCGCATCCGCGACGAGTACTCCGGCGTCCTGACCGGCAAGGGTCTGGAGTTCGGCGGCTCGCTCGCCCGCACCGAGGCCACCGGCTACGGCGTGTGCTACTACACCCAGGAAGCCCTGCGCGTGCTGAAGAACGACTCCTTCGAGGGCAAGACCGTCGTGGTCTCCGGCTCCGGCAACGTGGCGATCTACGCCGTGCAGAAGGCCGAGGAGCTGGGCGCCAAGGTCGTCACCGTCTCCGACTCCAACGGCTATGTCTACGATCCGAACGGCATCGACGTGGCCGTGGTCAAACAGATCAAGGAAGTCGAGCGCGGCCGCATCAAGGAGTACGCCGAGCGCGTGCCGTCCGCCGAGTACCACGAGGGTTGCTCCGGCGTGTGGACCGTGCCGTGTGACATCGCGTTGCCGTGCGCCACCCAGAACGAAGTCAACGGCGAGTCCGCCGAAGCTCTGGTGAAGAACGGCTGCAAGGTCGTCGTCGAAGGCGCGAACATGCCGTCCACCCCGGAGGCCATCGAGGTCTACCAGAAGAACGGTCTGCTGTACGGCCCCGCCAAGGCGGCGAACGCCGGTGGCGTCGCCGTTTCCGGCCTGGAGATGAGCCAGAACAGCTACCGTCTGTCGTGGTCCTTCGAAGAGGTCGACGCCAAGCTCAAGAACATCATGGAGACCATCGTCGCCGACTCCCTGGCCGCCGCCAAGGAGTACGGCCACGAGGGTGACCTGATGCTCGGCGCCAACGCCGCCGGCTTCGTCAAGGTCGCCAACGCCATGGTCGCGCAGGGCATCCTGTGATCGCGTAGACGCGTAACGTTTGGCGCGCATTCGCGGATAGCGCGAAGGCCCGCCGAAACCAGTATTCGCATTGGTTTCGGCGGGCCTTTCGTGTCATGCAGCAGGTTTGGCCACCCCAGTCGCTTCGCGACAGCTCCCCGCCAACGGGGGCGGCGCACGATCACCGGGTCGCCATCATGTCGATTGCCCCCGCATCCGGAGAAAGTCCCATCCCGCAGGCCAGAAACGGGACCTTTACGGGATGAGGCACGGGCTGCCACCAACCCCGCGCTCTCAAAACTCGCAGATACAAGGCTAAATCCAACAAAAACGGCCCGTATCTGCGAGTTTTGAGAGCGCGATTCCCGCAACAACGAAAAATACGGGCGGGAAGGCGGCTCTCGGGAGCATCCCGTCCGCATCAAGCGCCCCATGCAATCAGTCGTCACGACATGCCGGCGGGGAATGATGGCCGCCACCGATTTCTCAGCGGCGGCCATCCCGACATGCCAGAATCTTGGGATGGCGGCTCGCGCCTTACTCGGCGCGGCGACGCAGCAGCACCACGCCGGCACCGGCGGCCAGCAGCAGGACCGTGGCCACGGCGAACGCCATCGTCGAGGCACCCGTCTTGCTCAGGCCGCTCGGCTCGGCGGTGTCCACCTTGCCGTTCGTGCTCGGCTTGACCGCCGGCTCCTGCGGCTCAGGCTTGGTGGACGGCTCCTGCGGGTCGGGCTTCTCGCCATCAACCTTCACCAGAGCCTTCCGGGCGGCCTGCAAAGCGGCAAGCGCGCCGGCCACCTGGGCGGGCGTCGCGTCCTCGTCGGCGGTGACCTTCAACGCGGCCTCGAACTCGTCCGAGACGGACTCGTAATCCGTCTCGGCGAGCTTGCCGGCCTCCGCGATCACCTCGTTCAGAGCTGTCTTGTCGGCGGACTTGACAGTCACCTCGAAGGACTTCGCGAAGTCCGTGCCCTTGAGCGCCACCGTCACCGTGACCTTGCCGTCCGCAGCGAACGGCTTCGCCAGATCAACAGGCTTACCGGCTAGGCGCGTCTTTATGGCGTGGCTAGTCCACGAAATATTAATGTTCAGCCGATATTATCGGCGTTGTGAAATGAAAGTAGGAAGTGTGTTGTGATTAGTGATGCCGAGTTTGACCGTTGGGGCGAAGCCGCCGAACGTGGCGATTACGGTGGAAGTAAGGGACCTGTGATGCATGGTCCTATTTTCCCAGTGGACGCCGATTATCCCGATATTGTCTCGTTGGGTGTTTCCGCGGACATGTTGGCGTTGGTTGACGCGAAAGCTAGGCGGTTGGGCGTTGGGCGTGATGACGTGATACGCCATGCGATAGCGCGCGATCTCGTTGACGCTTGAACATTGTCCCGGTTGCTCTTGCTGCCGGGATTTTGTTTATTCGAACGTGTTTGGCGGGGTTCCGCCTGATGAAAATACCCCAAGAGTGTTGCGTCACTCTCGGGGTTTTGCTTAAGACAAACGGATTTATAAGCCCTCTCATTGTAGCAAGGGGTTGCCCGTCATCTAACCCAAACCGCCATAAGGAAACCCAATGGCAGAAATGGCTTTTTACCGCCAGCCACGGCGCGCGGATGCTGAGGGAGTCGAACCCGCAGATCACCACTGTCGATCAGCACATGGAGATGCGCGGCAAGGTGATGGCCGACATCGTCATCAAAAAGATTCACGGCATCGACTCGCCGCGTACGGTGATGTTGCCGACCGAGCTGGTGGTGCGGCAGTCGGCGTGACCTGCGCAGGCTCGCGGCTGGACGCCGGCCGCGAGCCGTTGCGGGACCTCAGGATTTTGCGCCGGGGCCGACATCGGGATTCACGCCACCGACATGACTGCCGGCCGCCGCGACTGCGTCCAACGCGGTGCGCAGATGCGCAGGCGGAATCACCCTCCGCCACGCCATCAGAGAGGCCCAGTCGGCCACGATCCTGAAATACCTACGCCGCGCGGCCGGCCGCGACAGGCTCAGATCATGCAGGCCGCCGCGAATCGTCGCCAGCGTCACCACATCGCCGAGGTTGAGCGCCGCCTGGCGAATCGCCGTGATGTCCAGCACGGAATCCGCCTCGCGCATCGCCTCATCCCATGTGGGCTGCAGCATGGTCCGGTCGGACGTGCACACCAGCACGGGAATGCGGATGTCGAGCCGGCGCGACACCTCGGCCTGCGCATTGTAGATCGCCCGCATCCACCCGGCGCGGGGAAAGAAACGCTGCGGGTCCACCAGCGGATGGCGCAGATAATCCCAGTCGCCGCCGGTCTCGCAATCGATGCAGCGGCCGTAGAACCCCGGATCGCGCATCGGCATCACCGTTTTGCCGCCGCCCAGCTGGAACGCCTGAACCACGGGCGTCGACAGTATGCGGAACATGCGGTTGCCCTGCAATTCCAGCCAAGGCGAGTCCAGCGCGACCGCCTCGACGTGATGCGGCCGCTGCGAATTCAGCCACAGCACCGAGCTCAGCCCGCCCTGCGAATGGGCGACCAGCAGGATGCGCACCTGCTCGCCCTGCTCGGCGACGACCAGGTCGCGTAGGGCGTTGAATTCCGCCGCATAATCGTGCAGATCCTCGATATATCCAGGGGTCTGGCCATCCCGCAACGACCGCCCGAACTTGCGCAGGTCGACGGCGTAGAAGGGAATGCCGAGCGATTCCCAGAACTCGGATTCGTGACGGCGGTAGAAATAGTCGTTCCACCCGTGCACGTACATCACCGCGAGCCGGTGCCCGCGCAGCGCGAACCGCTGACGCCTCCATCGCGCGCTCATGGGCAGCTTCGAGGGGTCCCGGCGCACGAATGTGGCGACGATATCGCCTTCGTCATCATGGCCGAGATGGATCGTCGCCTGCTGGTAGCCATCCATTACGCAGTCGGGCTGCCAGTCGTCCACGGTAGGGCGCGCGGCGAGTTGGATATGCAGCGGATCGGTCATGATTTCAATGTACTCGCGTCGCGGGAACCGACAGGACGACTATGCCCCGCATTATCCGAACGCGAACGCGAAATACAACAGATTGCGCGGCCATGTCGGAATGCGTCGACACAGGCGAGCCACGGATGGCGAGCCACACGGCGGTCGGGCGGCGGACCGCGACTGAGGAAAGGCTCCGCATGCCACGGCCGGCACAACGACAGACACCCCTTGTGACCGTTTACATCATCTGCGTATACTCGAACCTGTACGCGGTCGTCCGACGACGGCCGCACACGTAAAGGAACAATGATGTCAACAACTATTCACGCGCCGAACAAGGTAGCATCAACGAGCGGCAAACCGACCCGGCGTCTGGCGAACCGCACTCGGACGAAGTCGTCTGCACGCTCCAACGAAACACCGGTAGACCAGAACAGCGATAAGCAACCGGCGAATATCCAGCAACACGAAGCAAACACCGATGCCATGGATTCCATGGACGATGCACAGAAAAAACCGACCATCCGCGACGTCGCCCGTCTCGCGGGAGTATCGTACGGAACGGTCTCCCGGTATCTGAACGGCAACACCCACGTCTCGCAGGACGCAGCCGAACGCATCGCAGCAGCCATCACCAAATCACAGTACACGCCGAACAACGCCGCACGCTCACTCGCGCAACGCCGCACGCTCACCGTCGCGCTGATCATCCAGGTCGAATCGAACGAGACCATCGCGCAGGCCAGTATGTCAAGGGCGATGGCCGGCGCCAACCAGGTCCTCGGCGACGCGGGCTACCAGATGGTCACGCTGATCGCCAACAGCGAGGACTCCACGCGCCGCATCGCGCAGCTGGTGCAAAGCGACTTTTCGGACGGGTACCTGCTGTTCTCACTGAGCGAGGACAGCATGCTCGCCAACACGTTCGCATCGGTCAAGCGGCCGGTGGTCCTCTCGGAAGTCAGCGAACGCGAGAACCTGCCGTTCCCGGCCGTGGACTTCACCAACACCGAGGGGCAGCGCGACATCACGCGCTACCTGCTCGACCAGGGGAGGACCAAGCTGGTGTACGTGTGCGGCCCCGGATACTCACCATCGTCGAACAACCGCTTCGACGGCTTCAAGGCGGCGATGGGTGACCGGTTCAACGAGCGCTACGTCTACTACGCGGACGACTGGGAGGGCACCAGCGGCGAAATGGCCGTGGTCGAGTTCCAACCCATGCTTGACGAGCTGGACGGATTCGTGTGCGCCAACGACAGCATCGCGCTGGGCGTCATCAACCAGTTGAACCGGTTCGGGTATCGGGTGCCGGACGACATCGCGGTCACGGGATTCGACGATTCGCCAATCGCCCTGCTGGCGAACCCGAAGCTGACCACCGTGCGGCAGGATTCGCAGCTGCACGGCGAGACGATGTCGAGGCTGTTGCTGTCCATGCTGCAAGGCGACATCGTGGAGCCGCATTACGTGCAGCTGCTGCCGACGACCATCGCGGAACGCCAATCGGCGTGATCTAGGAAGAACTACGCTCTCAAAACTCGCGGATACAGGGCGAAAATAACGAATAGTCCCTTGTACCTGCGAATTTTGAGAGCCTCATATTGCAACGCACGACCCCACGCGGCCGTTGCCGGAGCGCCACCGCCGGGCGCACTCCGATTCTTCCGTATGTCGGCAAGGTTTTCACGATACAATGGTTCAGTCTGTAACCGGTCACAAGCAGTTGCGGACACGACAGATAATCAACAGCAGATCATCACGAAAGGGGAAATCATGGCTGATAGATTCGGAGCTTTTCTGCTTCACGACACCTCGGGCGACGTTGCCCAGCTGCACGGCATCGGTCTGCAAAAATTCGGCGACACCTGGTATGCATATGGCGAGAACAAGGTAAACGGCAATTTGTTCCAGGGCGTGTGCTGTTATACAACCACCGATTTCATCGCATGGCGCAGCCACGGCATCGTACTTGATGTGCAAGAAGACGGCTCCGCCCTCGCCTCCGACCGTATCGGCGAGCGGCCGAAGGTGCTGCATTGCCCCGCCACCGGCAAATATGTCATGTATATTCATGCCGAAACGCCCGACTACGGATACGCGCACATCGGCGTCGCCGTGGCCGACGCCCCGACCGGCCCGTTCGCATTCCAGACCACCATCACGTGGCGCGGCTACCTGAGCCGTGACATCGGCGTCTTCCAGGACGAGGACGGCAGCGGCTACATCATGAGCGAGGACCGCGACCATGGCACGCACATTTACCGTCTCGCCGACGACTACCTCACCATCGTCGAGGACGTCGCCTGCGAGCGTGCCACCGACTACCCATACGGCCTGGAATCGCCGACCATCATCAAGAAGGACGGCCTGTACTACTGGTTCGGCTCGCAACTGACCAGCTGGGACACCAACGACAACAAGTACTCCACCGCCACCGACCTGCACGGCCCGTGGAGCGAGTGGAAGCTGTTCGCGCCGAAGGGTGCAAAGACCTACGATTCGCAGGTCGATATCGTGGTGCCGCTGGACGACGACCCGTACAACAGCGAGCACTTCCTGTTCATCGGCGACCGCTGGCAGGAGCATGACCTCGGCAACTCGCCGATCGTACAGATGCCGATTTCCATCGCCGACGGCGTGGCGTCGCTGACGTGGAGCGACACCTACGAGGGCACCACCCACCGCTGATTTTCGCGGGTTTTCGCGGATCACGGATTTAGCCGGCGTGGTCTGGCATTGAGAAACGGGCCTGTGGCATGATTTGCCGCAGGCCCGTTTCGCGTCTTTCGACGTTCCCCGGACGGCAGCGACATCGTGACGGCACAACGGCGTGACGGCACAGCAACGCAACAGCAGCAGGTACGGCCGGTTTGCGTTCCTAAGTGCGCGCCGAAACGACAAGTGCGCGAACATAAGAACGCAAATGGCCCTGTTTGCGTTCTTAAGTGCGCACGATCGTCGTTTCGGCGCGCACTTAGGAACGCAAACCGGCCGCTCACGCACGGCACTTGCGGCTGACCGTCACGGCCACACCGGCGGCAAGCAGCAGCGCGAACGCACCGGCCACGCCAGCCACCGAGGCACCGGTCTTGGACAGACGTTCTGCTGACCGGCAGGCTTCTTCGCGCCAGGCTTCTTTCCTGGTTCGGTCTTGTCGGACATGACCTTGACGACCTTCAGACCATCGGCGGAGAACGTGTCGCCGACCGTGTACTCGGTCTTGGCGGGCTTCGCGGCCACCTTGATCGATTCGACGGTCGCCGGCTTCGGCTTCTCGGCCAGGGCGTTCTGTGCGGCGGTGAGGTTTTCAGTGCGGTGTCCACTTCGTCGACGGTTACGTTCTTGTTGGCGGAGACCTCCTTGGCGGCGGGCTGACCGTCGACCACGTATGCGGAGGCGGTTTCACCCTCGGCGACGGTCGGCGTGAACGCGGTGGTCTTCAGCGTCGGCTTGGAGTCGGAGCGGACGAGCACCACATCGTCGATGTAGCCGTTGGCGTCATCGGCGAGGCCCATGTCGGAGAAGCTCAGCCACAGAGCGCCTTCAGGCGCGGCGTCGGCGGGCACGGTGAACGTGGTGGTCACGTACTGCGGCTCACCGGCCTTACGGCTCTTCACGGTCGCGGTGGCCACTTGGGACCAAAAGACTCGCGAAGGCATGATTCTGCTCGTCAACCGTGACGAGCACAACGCCCATGATGTGACAATCGACCTGACATCGTTGCCTAGGCTGGGGGAGTGGCCGTCCGTCACCAGCTCGCAGATGCTGCCCAGCGACGATATCTACCGCACCAATACGGCCGACGAGCCGGACGGCGTCACCTTGCAGCCGCTATCCGCCGCGCTTGATGAGGGTCGGATGACTGTTTCGTTGCCACCGGTCACATGGGCTTCGGTGAGGTTCACGGCCTGATTATCGCGAGCCCACGCTCTCAAAACTCGCAGATACAGGGCCGAATTCAACAAAAATGGTCTGTATCTGCGAGTTTTGAGAGCGTGATTTTCCTATCAACAACATAATGGGGGCTCCCGATCATCGGGAACTCCCATTATTCGTCGTCATGTGCTGACAAACCCGCGCCGGCAACGCGGTCATGTGGCGCTGCCGCCAATCAGCGGCAACGCCACGAACCTTGGCCTCCTTGAAGGCCTGAGCGGACGGCTTCCACGAAGCGGCGGTGTGGTCTTTTCCTGCGCCGGCGATGATGAGATATACAAACCCCGCGGGCGTTGCCTCCGCGGGGTTCGTAACGGGATGTATCAGGGATTCGATTGGATCAGTCGTCGCCCAGAGTGATATGTACGCCGCCGACCAGCGCGCTGATCACGTTGTACAGCAGCGCGATGATGGTGGCAAGGAGCGTCACCAGCACGACGCCGACGATCGCCAGAATGGTGACCACCGACAGTACCGTGGACAGGCTGAACACGCTGGACAGGTTCAGGCTGTCGGCGGCCAGACCGGTGGACGAGACGATATTGTTCAGCTGGTCGAACACGCCGACCGCGTCAAGCAGCAGCCAGACCAGAGCGGCGGCAAGCACTTCGATGATCGCGCCGGCGATTGACAGCATGAACGTCACCTTCGCCACGGACCATGCGTTCACATGGGTCAGCGACAGGTTCATGCGGCGGGCGCGCGGCGTCGAACGGCGCGGCGAACGCAGGGACGCACGCGTTTTGTTGGCGCGCGGCTCGCTCTCCGACTGCGGCTGGTTGGAAATAGAGCGCGCGACCCGAGGGGCGCTTTCGCGGACACCTTCGTGCGGTTCTGCATTGTCATGCGGACCGGGCACGAACATGTCGGTCCGTCCGGGTTCGAGGTTGTCACTCATCGTTGCTCCTTGTCGTTCCCCGATGACTCTTAGCCGAGGCTACCAGTTTTCTGAGACGATTATGCCTCGTCATCCGTGTTGTTCACATTCTCGTCAGATGCCGCGCCCGAATCACTGCCGGATGCGACGCTATCCGCGGTATCCGGAGTGTTTTCGGCCGTATCGGGAGACGTAGTCGCGGATGCGGCCGCAGCCGTATCATCCGTCGTCTCGACTTCGTCTTCGCCGGTTTCCTCGTTGCGGGCGATGGAGATAATCTCGTCGCCCCTGTCGGGCTTAGCGAGCGTCACGCCCTGCGTGGTACGGCCGGTGCGCTTGACTTCGGTGACGTTGGAACGGATCACTTTGCCGGACTTCATGATCGCCATGACCTGATCGTCTTCGCTTACGATCAGGGCACCGACCAGCGATCCGCGACCTTCGGCGAGCTGTACCGCCTTGACGCCGAAGCCGTTACGCCCCTGCAGTCGGTATTCGCTGATCGCGGTGCGCTTGGCGAAGCCCTCATTGGTGACCACGAGCAGGTCCTGCTTGGAGTCCTCCGGAACCACGTCCATGGCGAGCAGTTCGTCATCCCCGCGGAACTTCATGCCCTGCACGCCGGCGGTCTGGCGTCCCATCGGACGCAGCTGGTCGTTGTCCGCCGCGAACTTGAGGCTCATGCCCTGCTTGGAGACGAGGATGATGTCGTCTGCGGCGTTGCACAGCGCGGCGCCGATCAGCTCGTCCGTGGGCTCGCCGGTCTCCTCGTCGGCCGCGAGACGAACCGCGATGAGTCCGCCCTGACGCGGCGAATCGTACTCGGCCAGCGCGGTCTTCTTGACCTTGCCGGTGCGGGTGGCAAGCACCAGATACTTGGCGACCTCGTAGTTCGGAATCGACAGCACGGTCTGAATCGTCTCGTCGGGACCGAACTGCAGCAGGTTCGCCACGTGCTGGCCCTTGGAATCGCGCGAGCCTTCGGGCAGCTCGTACGCCTTGATGCGGTAGACGCGGCCCTTGTTGGTGAAGAACAGCAGCCAGTTATGCGTGGACGTGAGGAAGAAGTGATCCACCACGTCATCCTCACGCAGCTTGGCGCCCTTGATGCCCTTGCCGCCGCGATGCTGTGCGCGGTATTCGTTGGCCTTGGTGCGCTTGATGAAGCCGGAGTGCGTGACGGTGACCACCACGTTCTCCTCGGCGATCAGGTCTTCGACGTTCATCTCGCCCGAGTAGGGGAGGATCTTCGTGCGACGTTCGTCACCGTATTTCGCGACGATCTCGTCGAGCTCATCGCCGACGATCGTACGCTGGCGTTCCGGCTTGGCGAGGATGTCGTTGTAGTCGGCAATCTTGCGCATGAGTTCCTCATGCTCGTCGATGATCTTCTGGCGTTCCATGTTGGCCAGTCGAACCAGCTGCATGGAAAGGATGGCGTCGGCCTGCACCTGATCGATGTCAAGGAACTCCATCAGCTTCGGCCGGGCGTCCTCGCGGCCCTGGCTGGAGCGGATGAGGCGGATGACCTCGTCGATGGCGTCCATGGCCTTGAGCAGGCCCTGCAGGATGTGGTCGCGTTCCTCGGCCTCGCGCTTGAGGTAACGGGTACGGCGTTCGATGACTTCGAGCTGGTGGTTCACCCAATGGCGGATGAAGGCGTCGAGGCTCAGCGTGCGCGGCACGCCGTCGACCAGCGCGAGCATGTTCGCGCCGAACGTTTGCTGCAGCTGGGAGTGCTTGTACAGGTTGTTGAGCACGACCTTCGGCACGGCGTCGCGCTTGAGCACGAGCACGAGTCGCTGGCCGGTACGGCCCGACGTCTCGTCGCGCATGTCGGCGATGCCCTGGATCTTGCCGTCGCGCACGCCTTCTCGGATGGAAGCGGCCAGACGGTCGGGATTCACCTGATACGGCAGCTCGGTGACCACCAGGCACATACGGCCCTTGATCTCCTCGGTGTTGACCACCGCGCGCATCGTAATCAGGCCGCGGCCGGTGCGGTACGCCTGCTCGATGCCCTTGTGGCCGAGGATCGTGGCGCCGGTCGGGAAGTCCGGTCCCTTGATGATGCCGATGAGTGCGTTCAGCAGCTCTTCACGGCTCGCTTCGGGATGATCGAGCGTCCAATGCACACCTTCCGCCAGCTCGCGCATGTTGTGCGGCGGAATGTTGGTCGCCATGCCGACGGCGATGCCGGACGAGCCGTTGGCCAGCAGGTTCGGGAAGCGCGCGGGCAACACGGTGGGTTCCTGCGTACGGCCATCGTAGTTGGGCACGAAGTCGACGGTGCCCTTGTCGATGTCTCGCACCATTTCCATCGCAAGCGGCATCATGCGGCATTCGGTGTAACGCATGGCTGCGGGCGGGTCGTCACCGGCCGAGCCGAAGTTGCCCTGCCCGTCGACCAGCGTGTATCGCATCGACCACGGCTGGGCCATGCGCACCAGCGAATCGTAGATCGCGGCGTCGCCGTGTGGGTGGTAGTTGCCCATCACGTCGGCGACGGGTCGGGCGCACTTGGAATAGCCGCGATCAGGACGGTAGCCGCCGTCATACATCGCGTACACGATGCGGCGGTGCACCGGCTTCATGCCGTCGCGCACATCCGGAAGGGCTCGTTCGACGATGACGGAGATGGCATAGTCGAGGTACGACTGACGCATCTCCTTCTGGATGTCGGTGTGGGCCACGCGATTGTCGTCGAGGACCAACTGTTCGTTGGCCTGAGGGCTGATGGGCTCCATCGAGTGTTCGGCACGCTCGTCATTCTGCTCCGGCAGGTCGGTGCCGTTGCTGTTTTCGTCTGCCACTTGGTTGTCCTTTGGTTAAATTCTGTTCGACCGTATGTTGGACGTCGTTTCTGTCGCTGTCATCGGGTGGATCGGGACCACCCCCAGTCAGCTGCGCTGCCCCCCCCGCCGGCGGGGCTTGGATTAGAACCTTAAGCGTCGATGAAACGCACATCCTTGGCATTGCGTTGGATGAAAAGACGGCGCGGTTCCACGTCGTCGCCCATCAGCATCGAGAAGGTCTCGTCCGCTGCCGCGGCATCCTCGATGTGAATCTGCTTCAGGATGCGGTGCTCAGGATCCATGGTGGTCTCCCACAGCTCCTGGTAGGTCATCTCGCCCAGACCCTTGTAGCGCTGGATGCCTTCGCCCTTGGGCAGCTGCCGGCCTGCGGCCTTGCCCTGGGCGAGTTTCTCGTCGCGTTCGCGGTCGGTGTACACGTAATCATGATCGCCGCGCGTCCACTTGAGACGGTACAGCGGAGGCATGGCCACATACACGTATCCTGCGGTGATCATCGGTCGCATGTAACGGAAGAACAGCGTCAGGTTCAGCGTGGCGATATGGGCACCGTCCACATCTGCATCGGCCATGATAATGACCTTGTGGTAGCGCACCTTGCTCACGTCGAATTCCTCGCCATAGCCGCCGCCTACCGCGGTGATCAGCGACTCGATGGTGTCGGACTTCATCATACGGTCGATGGAGGCGCGTTCGGTGTTGAGGATCTTGCCTCGCAGCGGCAGGATGGCCTGCGTTTCCGGGTTTCGCCCTTGAATGGCGGAGCCGCCTGCGGAATCACCCTCGACGATGAACAGCTCGCACTCTTCGGGGTTGCTGGACTGGCAGTCCTTGAGCTTGTCGGGCATGCCGGCCGACTCGAAGATCGACTTGCGCCGGGTGTTCTCGCGGGCTTTCTTCGCCGCGATGCGGGCGCGGGAGGCTTCGATGGCCTTCTGGATGATGTTCTTGGCCTCTGCGGGGTGCGCGTCGAACCAGTCGCCGAGCTTGTCGGTCATCACGCGCTGCACGAAGGTCTTCGCCTCGGAGTTGCCGAGCTTGGTCTTCGTCTGCCCTTCGAACTGAGGAGTGGTCAGCTTGACGGACACGACGGCGGTCAGGCCTTCGCGCACATCGTCGCCGGAGAGGTTGTCATCCTTCTCCTTGAGGATGTTCTTGTCTCGTGCATACCGGTTCACCAGCGAGGTCAGCGCTGCACGGAAGCCTTCTTCGTGCGTGCCGCCTTCTGTGGTGGAGATCGTGTTCGCGAACGTGTGCACAGCCTCGGAATACGCGGTGGTCCACTGCATCGCGACCTCGGCCGAGATGCCGATCTTGAGGTCTTCGGCCTCGAAATCGATGACATCCTCCTCGACGGGAGTGGCCTTGCGGGACTTGACCAGGTACGAGACATAATCCTTGATGCCGTTCATGTACTGGTAAGTCACGCTCTGGTGCTTCGGCTCGGTGGAATCGTCATCGCCGGCCACTTCGTCGCCGGCCAGATCCGGCTCGCGCAGGTCGGTGAGTGAAATCTTCAGTCCCTTGTTCAGGAACGCCATCTGCTGGAAGCGGGAGCGCAGCGTCTCGAAGTCGTATACCGTGCTTTCGAAGATCGCCGCATCGGGCCAGAACGTCACGGAAGTGCCGGTCGACTCATCCTCGGCCATCGGGGCGCCCTTGGCGAGGCGGGCCGTCGGATGCTGGTTGACGTATGTCTGGGTCCAGTGGAATCCCTGGCGCCGCACTTCGATATCGACTCGCGTCGACAGCGCGTTGACCACGGAGATGCCGACACCGTGAAGGCCGCCGGACACCGCGTATCCGCCGCCGCCGAATTTACCGCCGGCGTGCAGCTTGGTCATCACGGTCTCGACGCCGGAGACGCCTTCGCCGGGAACTTCGTCGACCGGGATGCCTCGACCGTCGTCAACGACGCGGATGCCGTTGTCCGGCAGGATCGTCACTTCGATATGCGTGGCGTAGCCGGCCAGTGCCTCGTCGACGGAGTTGTCGACGATCTCGTAGACCAGGTGGTGCAGACCGCGCGGGCCGGTGGAGCCGATGTACATGCCCGGGCGGATGCGCACCGCCTCAAGGCCTTCCAGCACCTTCAGGTCGCTGGCGTCATAATGGTCGGGCGATAAGGTGTCGTCAAGCTGGGCGTCATCGAGCTCGTCCTGGGCGATGGCTTCATCGACCTCGCGGTCATGCTGCTCGGCGCTGCTCGCCGTCAGACCGCTGCCCGGAGCCTGCTCAGGCATGCCGGACTCGTCACGGGATTCATGTTCGGAATCCGATTCAAGAACTGCCACTAACGGTTTCCTTCCTGCATATTCTTTCGTCATGAAAGGTTGTTCTGCGGGCGATACGCTCTAAAACGCGAATAACGGGGGTTTCTAAGCGCTGAACCTATTATCCGCCAATCCTACCCGTCTACGGGGACTTTGGCTCTCTGAGCGAATTTAGCGCCTCTTCATCCTTGAGCCGCGAAATGTCGCGGCACGGGGGCCTGTTACCTGGATCTTGTGGACGTCCAACCCCTGCAGGCGCTCCTTGATGGTACGTTCCAGCTGCGGAATCAGGTAGGTGAGCTGGGTGGCCCAAGCCGCGGAATCGGCACGGATGGTCATGACTCCGTCGCGCAGCCCGATGACCTGCGAATGCTGGGCGATGACCGGTCCGACCACCTGATCCCAGTGATTGCGCAGCTGCGCGATTTTCAGATACGGTATCCAATGACCGTTATTCGCAATCAGCGCCGTTACGCTGCCCAAGGTGCTCGGGTCACGGCCCGGCTTGCCGAAGTTCTCCCATGCGGCCTCGGCGTCAATCATCCGCTGACGCCTTCCTCCCGCCATCTTGGCGATGTGCTCGAACACCGTGGCGGGCAGTTTGCGCTGGTCGAGATGCAGGGTCGCGCAAATCGGCTCGTGCGAATCGTGCACATTGCCCGGCTTGACCGCGCTGCCCGGCTTGTCGGGCCCGCTCGGTGCCCCCGGCCCGCTCGGCGTATTCGGCTTGCGGGGTTCGGTCATTGTTCGCCGGCCCTCTCGGCATCCGCTTCGTCGCGCCGTTTGAGATCGGCCACTGCGATGCGGTTCACCGGTATCTCGCCGGATTCTGCCGACTCATTCGCCGGCAGTATCGGAATATCGCTTTCCGCGGCCGCGGTGATCAGTACCTGATCCTGAGCCGCGGCAAAACGCAGGATCTCGGTGCGGCGCGATTCGTCGAGCTGAGCGAACACATCGTCGAGAATCACCACCGGCCTGGTGTCGAAATACTCGCAGAGGGCCTGGTATTGTGCCATCTTCAATGCCAGGGCCAACGTCCACATCTCGCCGTTGGAGGCGAATTCCCTGGCCGGCATGCCATTGAGCATCACCAACAGGTCATCTCGTTGCGGGCCGATCAGATTGACGCCGCGAGACACCTCGCCGGGATAGATGCGCTGGAAATGCTGGCTTATCAGCGGTTCGGGCGCCTGTGTTCCAAGGATCTCGTCGAATGACGGCACGTATTCGACCGCTGCCTGCTCACCACCATCCTGCGCGGCATTCTGAATTTCCGCATTGGACGGCAAGTCGCCCGCCACACCGGCCAATCTGGCATACAGCGGGCCGAACGACTTGTTCAGTTCCGCGATGATGCGCTGCCTGTCGCGGCTGAGCGCGACTCCCGCCTCGATGAACTGTCCGGTCCAGATCTCCAGCCCGCTGAGCGCGGCGTCAATCGGGGATCCTGCACGCTGCCATTGACCGAGCTGTTTGAGCAGTGCCGCCCGTTGCTTGGCGACGTGCGTGAATGATTGCAACCGGTTCGCATATCCGGGAATCAGCAGCGAGGCGACCTGGTTGATGAACGAGCGGCGCACGGCGGGGTCGCCCGCCACAAGCTGCTGATCCTCCGGGGTGAAGCTCACGGTCGGCAGCGTGCCGAGAATCTCCCGCAGATACCGCGACTGCCCGCCGTTGATGCGGGCGCGGTTGGCGCCGCGTGCCGCAATCGTAGCCTCAAGGGTGGTGGTCTCTGTCTGCCGGACCGGTTTCATGTCCGAGATATCCACGGCATCAGCGCTGGTATTGACGCCATCATCAGCGGGCTCCGGATCCGTCACGGATTCGATATTGGCCCGGATCGTCGCTGCATGTTCGCCGCGCTGCACCAGCGGAACCGAGCTGGATGTGCGATGGCTCAGGCCTGTGGACAGCACTTCTATCGCTTCGACGATGTTGGTTTTCCCAAGCCCGTTCGCCCCCTGCAGGATGTTGATGCCCGGCGTGAGGTCGAGCACGCAATGGGTCCATGACCGGTAATGGTCAAGCGCAAGACGCGAAATGTACAAGATGGGCTCCTGTCATGTCATCGCCGGCACCGTGTGTTTCGACGGTGCCGGCGATTCGATTCGGATTCCAGTGTTCAGCCGTCGGGCTCAGCTGTTGAAACGCATCGGGACGAGCAGATAGCGGTAATCCATCGATTCGTCGCTGTCCGCCTCCTGCTGGCCGTTGAATTCGACGGGCTTGACGGCCGTGGTCATCTTCATGCGCACGAACGGCTCAGTGATGGCGCTCAGGCCTTCGATCAGGTAGGACGGGTTGAACGCGACGGTGATGTCCTCGCCGTCCATGTCGATGTCCAGCATTTCCTGCGCCTGGGCTTCGTCCACGGCGCCGGCGGACAGGGTGACTTCCTGGCCGGAGAACACCATGCGGATCGGGGCGTTGCGTTCGGCGACCAGCGCGACGCGCTTGATGGCGGCGATCAGCAGCTGCTTGTCGATGACGGCCTGAATCGGGTATTCGTCGGCGAACAGGCGGTCGACCGCAGGGAATTCGCCGTCGATCAGCTGGGATGTCGAAACGCGTCCGGCGTTCTCGAAACCGAGCAGCGTGGGGTTGTCGGCGTCGAAATCGATGACGACGTTCTGGTGATCGTCAAGTGCGCGGGCGACGTCGCGCAGCAGGGATCCGCGCACCAGTGTGGTCGTAGAGGTGTCGATGTTCTGCGGCGTCCAGGTGAACGTGGCGCGGGACAGGCGGAAACGGTCGGTCGAGGTCATGGTGACTTTGTCGCCGTCGAACTGCATGCGCACGCCGGTCAGCACCGGGCGGTTCTCCTCGCGGGAGACTGCGACGCTGGCCTGGGTTACGGCCTGGATGAACGTGGGTGCGTCGACCTGGCCGAGCTTTGCCGGTACGACCGGCAGATCCGGGTATTCGGCATCGGGCATGAGCTGCATGGTGAACGTGGACTTGCCCGAGTTGATGGTCATGGTGGAGCCGTCGGTCGACAGGTAGGTCTTTTCGGCAGGCAGTGACTTGGTGATGTCGGCGAGGAGTTTGCCGAGTACCAGTGCGGTTCCGGGTTCGTCAATACCGGCCTCGATGTGGTGACGTGCGGAAATCTCGTAATTGAACGCGGACAGTTGAAGGGTGCCGTCGATGGCTTCGAGCTGGATACCTGCGAGGATGGGGCTCGCCGGTCGGGCGTCGATGACGCGGGTCGTCCAGGCTACGGCGTCGGCGAGAGCCGCGGAATCGATTTCTACTTTCATGGGTTCCCTCATTTCACGATGTGCTTGGCAACATTCTAGCGGGTCATGTTCGGATTGTTTTTTCTCATGCGCGAAGTGAGTTATCATCACGACGGTTATCGAAAGAGAAATAAGATAGTCGTAGTAATAAGCCCTGTGGATAGTGTGGATAACTGCGCGAATCCTTGTGTTTATATGGGCTGAGTAACCCACAGATTATGTGGATAACTTTCCGGACAAAATGTGCATAAGTACCGAGTTATCCACATTTTCGGCGAACTGTTTTGATTGTCCACATTTCCTGTGGATTAATCCACTGTTCATCCACAAAAAATGTGCAGTAGTCCACAAGTTATCCGCAGGCTCTACCCACATTTGTGAATAAGCATGTGGATAACTTTTCCTTCAAGCAGCAGATCGTTCGGCGTGTTGCGCCTGTTTTATTGTACAGATTAAATATGTATGTCTATATTATTTGAGTCTGATAGGTCCTGTCGACGGTGACGAATCAGGCCTTCATCCAGCAGAATCACGCACAGCGACGAAAAAAGGCGTTTTTTGGTGTCTCAGCGCGATCGTGCCAGACGGGACCATTGCACAGCCGAGAGAAAACGACTGTCGTCACTCATTGCCGCGCTGCTTGAGGCGCGCGGTCAGCTCGGTCACGTAGTTGTAAATTTCAGGCTTTTCCTGCATATCATCACTGACGCGGGTATACGCGTGCATGACCGTGGTGTGATCGCGGCCGCCGAACACTTCGCCGATATCGACTAGGCTCATGCTGGTCATCTCACGGGCAAGATACATGGCGACCTGACGGGCCAGCGCGATGTTTTTCGTTCGCGCGCGCCCGACGATGTCGTCGAATGTCAGATGGAAGTACTTCGCCGTCTGCCCGATGATGTCGGTCGGCTTGATTTCCACGTCGGTGGTGAAGAAGTCCTGCAGCGTCTGCTCGGCAAGCGCGCGGGTCACCGGCTGACTGCTCAGCGATGCCACCGCGCTCACGCGAATCAGGGCGCCTTCCAGCTCGCGGATGTTCTCGGTGAAGCGCTCCGCGATCAGATTCAGCACGTCATTCGGTGTCGAAGTGCCGTTCATCGAAGCCATCATGCGCAAAATAGCGATGCGGGTCTCAAGATCAGGCGGCTTGACATCGACGGTGAGTCCGGAGTCGAAACGCGAGATGAGTCGTGCCTCGAAGCCCTTGAGGTTCTTGGGCGCGACATCGGACGCGATGACGATACGCTTGTTGGCCTGATGCAGCGCGTTGAACGTGTGGAAGAACTGTTCGAGGGTCGCTTCCTTGCCGCCGAGGAACTGGATGTCGTCGATGAGCAACACGTCGACCTCGCGGTATCGGCGGTTGAATTCTGCGATGCGGTTCTGGCTCTGGGCCGGGGTCTGCAGTGCCTCGATGAATTCGTTGGTGAATTCCTCGCTGTTGACGTATCGGACCTTGAGCGTGGGATCCTTGACCAATGCATAGTTGCCGATGGCGTTGAGCAGGTGGGTCTTGCCCAGTCCCGATCCGCCGTAGATACATAACGGGTTGAATTCCTGCCCGGTTCCCTCGGCGACCGCAAGCGCGACAGTGCGTGCGAAACGGTTGGAATCACCGGGAACGAACGTGTCGAACGTCGAGTTTTTGTTCAGATGGGTTTCCGGATCGCGCATCACCTTCTGCTGCCGGACCGGAAAACTCGGCTCGCCGGGTATTCGAGGAGCCGTGGCGCCTGGTTGCTGATTCGCCTCCGTCATTTCCGCGGAAATCGAATCGATGGAGGAGATTGACTGCATGCTGTTGGGCATGTAGGATTCCTGAGCCAGATCGGCGACGGTCGGCGACGGATTCGCAGGGAACGGTTCGCTCGGTTTCGCCGCAGTATCGGGATGCCGGTATTCCGGCGGCTGCGGTTCCGGTTGGGACACCTGAGGAGCCACGATTTTGAACGCCGGGAACATGTCGTTTCCGGATATGATTTTCAAAGCGTTGAGCAGCGGCGCATTGAGTTCATTCTGCAATGCTTGCTGCGTGGCCATGTTGCTTACGCACAATACGATGGTCGTGCCATATACCGCTTCCGGTACGACTCCTTCAAGCCAGCTCTTGTCGCGCGGCGACAGCGTGGGATTCTGCTTGAGCAGACGCAGCGTGTCCGACCATATCCGCGTGGCTTGCCCGGCTGGACCGAGAAGGTCATCCGACATTGTGACCTCCTTCAGGTATGTGTGCCGGTGCGCACCGCAGCGGATGCGCTACGGTAGCTATAATAAGTACAACAACAACAGGATATATGTACTCCACTTTAGCCAAGTTATCCACAGCTTAGCGTGTTGTGTCGCCTCAATTGTGAATAACATTCATGTAATTTGTGGATAACTTTTCTACATGTTTTGGCGTGTTTCCAATGTTTTCCGCTGCTCTGCAAGGGGCACGACACACTGATAAATCGTGAAGAAATTGTTTTCATTTTGATTTTTGGGCATGGCTCAGAGTACCGTTATAGAGCTTGACTCATGAGAGCCGTGCATTAGCATGGCAAAAACCGGGAGCATAACTATGAAGAGGACATTCCAGCCCAACAACCGCCGTCGCTCGATGAAGCATGGTTTCCGCGTGCGCATGCGCACCCGTTCCGGCCGCGCGATGATCAACCGCCGCCGTAACAAGGGACGTAAGTCTCTGTCCGCCTGATTGCGGTAGGTGACGAAGGCGAGTGAAGCGGCTGAAAAGCCATCGTGACTTCATCGCAGTGCTGAAGCGTCGCTTCAAGGTGACGGATTCGGATATCGTCGTGCACTTTGTGGTGCATGACGATACCCGTGATGTTCAGGCATCTGCGGATATCATGAGACGTATGGGACTTGCCGTCAGCAAGGCTGTTGGTAACGCTGTAACGCGTAATCGTGTGAAGCGTCGATTTCGTGTGCTCGCAAGACGATATGAAGATATGCTTCCGATGCAGTGCGATATCGTCGTGAGAGCCAAACCCAGTGCATCGCGTGTCGATTTCGCTGACCTTGACCGACAGTTTTCCCGTTGCTTCGCCAAAGTCACGACTACGCATGAACGCAGGGTGAGTCGCTGATGTCAGCCATCGGATCGGCGCTTATCGGCATGATCAAGTGGTACCAGAGGGCCATTTCGGCGAAAACGCCGCCATGCTGCAAGTACTATCCGAGTTGCTCACATTACGCGATCACTGCGGTTCGGCGCTTCGGCGCGGTAAGAGGAATCGTGCTGTTTATTTGGCGTTTTCTTCGCTGCAACCCTTGGAGTCGTGGCGGCATCGATGATGTTCCGCAACATTTTTCACTGTGCTACAGATTTCGCTGGTCGAAGGCATATGAGAAGCCTCGACTCACACCAATGGCCGATGATTAAGGAGATGGCCTGATGAACACTTCCGGAGAATTTCTTCTTGACAGAGGCATTTGGGGCTGGCTGTATAAGCTGCTGACCCCACTTGAGTGGCTCATGACCCAGGTCATGGTCCTGTTCCATAAGTTCCTCACCCTGCTGGGCATGGCACCGATCGGCATCTCTTGGGTGTTGGCGATCGTGTTCCTTGTGCTCGTGGTGCATGCCTGTATTTTGCCGATTTATCTCAAGCAGATGAAGTCGATGCGCAAGATGCAGGCCTTGCAGCCCAAGATGCAGCATATTCAGAACAAGTACAAGGGCAAAAAGGATCAGGCCAGCAAAGAGGCCATGAGCCGTGAGATGATGAAGCTCTACCAGGACAATGACGCCAACCCCATGGGGTCGTGTTGGACCGCCATCATTCAGGGTCCTGTGTTCATGTGCATGTTCTACATGCTTTCCGCCATTCCGTATATCGCGACCGGCAAGAGGGGAGCGCTTGGCGCATTCGATCAGGCGACCGCCGAGCAGTTCGCGCAAACCCGCGTCTTCGGTGTCAGCGTCACCGATACCTTCGGTACGGCCAACAATTCCGGAAAGGTCGTCATCGGCTTCTTCATCCTGTTGATGTGCGCATGCATGTGGTACATGCAGTTCAACAACATGCGCAAGAACCTCCCCAAGGCTTCGATGCAGGGATCCGCGTACAAGATGCAGCAGGCCATGACCTGGGGCTTCCCGATCATGTACATCTTCTCCGGCATCATGTTCCCGTTCGCCGTGCTGGTGTACTGGCTGACCAACAATGCATGCAACCTTGCCCGTTCCTTGTTCCAGGTGTACAAGTTCCCGACCCCGGGTTCCCGTGCAGCTGAGGAAAAGGAGATTCGAGATCATCGTCAGGAGAATGCTCGTCGCGCCAAGGCCGGACAGCTTTCGATTGAGGAAGAGGAACTGGAGAAGGCGCGCCAGGAAGCCGCTGTTCGTCTGGAGCGGGGATACCAGCGCAAGCAGCCCCAGCGGAAGAATCGCAAGAAAAAGTGACACGATTGGAAACCTCTATTTGACCGTGAGGTTTCCTTTTTTTACACTATGGAAGTAATACTCGCTTAAAGGAGTGGTGATATGGCGCAGGAGGAGACCACGACGATCGATCAGCTCAATGAAGAAGCTGACATCGCCGCCGACTACTTGGAAGGCTTATTGGACATCGCCGATTACGAAGGCGATATCGAGATGGGTGTTCGCAACGGTCGTCCGATGGTGCAGATCATCGCTGATGACGATACGGATATCAAGCATCTCATTGGTTGCAATGGTGAAGTGGTCGATGCTTTGCAGCAGCTTACCCGGCTTGCTGTTCAGCAGAAGACCGGCGAACGCTCGCATCTGATTGTTGATGTTGACGGGTTCCTGAAGCGCAAGCGTCAGCGTCTTCGTGACATTGCACTTGATGCCATTGATGAAGTGCATGACACCGGTGAACCCGTTGATCTGAAACCGATGAATTCGTTCGAGCGCAAGGTCATTCATGATGTGGTTCGCGAGGAGGGGCTGAAGTCTCGTTCTCACGGTGAAGAGCCGCGTCGCTATGTCACCATCTACATGAAGAGCAACGCCGATGAATCCGACATCGATGAAGGTAGCGAAGAGTGAGCGATATTGTTTCACGTGAAACATCTGGTGATGAACTGGATGATTCCGCAATAGTTCGTGAGGCATTGGGCGAAGCATACGACAAGCTCGAAGTGTTTCACGTGAAACTATCCCGCGAGGGTGAGCTGCGTGGATTGATAGGCCCACGCGACATATCCATCATCTGGGAACGTCATATCCTCAACTCCGCCGCATGCGTCCCGTTCATTCGGGAAGTCACCAATCGAAGCAAGGCAAAGACCATTGCCGATGTTGGCAGTGGTGGCGGTTTCCCTGGAATCGTTGCGGCAGCATGCATGCCGGATTGTGCGTTTACACTCATTGAGCCCATGGAACGTCGTGTCGAATGGTTGCAAGAGTGCGTGGATGACATGGACCTGCAGAATGTTACGATTATTCGCGCACGTTCCGACGAAGTCATCGATCGTATCAAGCACCACGAAGGTGAATTGAAACCATTCTCTGTAGTGACCTGTCGAGCAGTGGCGCCAATGACCAAGCTTGCCGGTTGGACGTTGCCTCTGCTTCGCCCTCAAGGTCGACTGGTCGCATTGAAAGGCCGTTCGGCGCAGGCTGAGATTGAAAAGGCGAAGCATCAAATTTCCCATGCCGGGGGAGTGCGTGCTCGTGTCGTTGAAGCTCCAGTAGCTCCCGGTCTCGAATCCACGCACGTCGTTCTCGTAGACAAGCGCTAATTATCGTGTGGCTCCCATGGGTGGGAGTCACACGATAATCCCATGCTCCCGCTGACGGGAATCGTAATTCTGCTTCCGCTGTCGGAGGTTGGATTGCGGGGCGAGACGGACGATATCCATTGCCTTTGATCGCATAAACAATGCTGTTATATCTTCATCGACATCGCTGACTGTCCGAAGATTGTTTCACGTGAAACAATGGATGTCAAACACGAAAGCGATGGTTTCGCAAGAATGGAGTTATCCACAATTTCAAACAGTGCACAAAGTTATCCACATTATTTGCGACATGTAATCCACACTAGGAAAATGGCGGAAATAAACGGTTTATCTAGTGTTGATCGAAGTGTTCACACACTAATGCACTATACTTATCCACAGTTATCCACATTGCTGTGCACAACTTGAGATGTCCATACGACTAGGAAAAATTAGATGTTGTTCGTTTTTTAGGAGGGACTATGACATCCAATGATTCACAGGAATCCTCTGCGATTCCTGCCATGGAATCTGCTTCTGAAACGGTCAGAAGGATTTTCGAGAATGATGGTTCCTCTTTGGGTGCCGAGATTGCAGATGAGGCGTCACGCTATGAACGCCTGAATGCCGCATTGTTCCCCCTTCCATCGAGAACCCGATGCCTGGCCGTCGCCAACCAGAAAGGCGGCGTCGGCAAGACGACAACAACGGTGAATATTGCCGCAGCTCTCGCCTCTCACGGAGCTCACGTGCTGGTCATCGATATGGATCCCCAGGGGAACGCCTCTACGGCATGCGGTGTTCCTCACGGCACCAGCGATCCTTCGGTATATGACGTTCTTGAAGGACGAATGACAATCGGAGAGGTACTGAAAACCTGTCCTGATATCCTAGGGCTCGATGTGGTTCCCGCTTCCATTGAACTTTCGGGTGCGGAACTGGAAGTGGCGGATCTGCCAAATCGCAACAATCTGCTGAAGGAAGCCGTCGAATCATTCCTGCAGGATCCGAACAATCATTATGACTATGTTCTGGTCGATTGCCCGCCGAGTCTTGGCCTGTTGGTCATCAACTCCATGTGTGCGGTGTCTGAGATGTTGATTCCGATCCAAGCTGAATACTATGCCTTGGAGGGGCTTGGTCAACTTATCAATACCATAGGATTGGTGCAGGAGCACTATAACCCTAATTTGACTGTGTCGACTATGCTGGTCACTATGTTTGATAAACGAACATTGCTCAGCAGGGAAGTGTTCTCAGAGGTGAAGAGTCACTATCCGAGTATCGTTCTGGATACGACGATTCCCCGTACGGTAAAAATATCCGAGGCTCCAAGTTTCGGAAAGACAGTCATCAGCTATGACCCGCGTGGAATGGGAGCGAGTGCCTATGGCGAAGCGGCCTTGGAAATCGCCCGTCGATCGCCTTCGGTGCTGGCTGCAATTGACGCGAAGAGGGGAGAGTAACCCATGACCTCAAAATCACGTTTGGGTAAAGGATTGGGTGCGCTGTTCCCCGCACTTCCCGGTGAGCCGAAAACAGCTCATGCGGAACAGCAGCAATTGGGTGTTGATCTCGAATCCGAGGAGACGACAGCCAACAAGAAAGCCCCTCAAGAGAACGCTGCGGCTGCACCAGAGAAGGTCGAATCCCATAAGAGCGGTACTGAACAACACAGTGAGTCTACCGCTCCGGTTCGTCTTGGCGAAATCAAGCGTAAGACCATTCCGGCCATGAAGGATTCCATTCCTGCCGTACACAAGTTCACAACGGTGGAGAAGCCCAAGAGCGGCAAGCGCGTTGCCATGCCCGGTATCAGTGATATGGCACACCCCAGTGACATGTTTTTCGGAGCAACAGCACAGGGGACGAGCGATTCCAAGAAAACGCAGCCGGCTCAGCGTTCCGAGAGCACAAAGGCATCCGGCAAGGAAAAGGATAATAAGGAAACTCCAGAATTGAAGCCTGTCGAGGGTGGCTATCTGCTGGATATTCCTGTCAGCTCCATCGTTCCGAATGCGCAGCAGCCGCGCAGCGTCTTTGATGAGGAAGAGCTGAATGAGTTGGCCGCGTCCATCAAGGAAGTCGGCGTATTGCAGCCGATCGTGGTTCGCAAGCGTCAGGCTGGGGAGTCCAGCAAGAGTGATGTTTCACGTGAAACATCGCAGAAATACGAGCTCATTATGGGCGAGCGTCGCTGGCGTGCATCACAACTTGCACAACTGAAGACGATTCCGGCGATTGTCAAAACCACATCAGATGACGAGATGCTGCGTGATGCACTGCTGGAGAACCTTCATCGCGTCGCACTGAATCCTCTGGAAGAGGCGGCGGCATATCAGCAGATGATTGATGACTTCGGCCTGACTCAGGCTGAACTATCCAAGTCGATCTCGAAATCGCGACCGCAAATCGCGAACACATTGCGTCTGCTGAATCTTCCTGCGTCCGTGCAGAAGAAAGTTGCCGCAGGCGTACTGTCCGCAGGGCATGCGCGAGCTCTTCTTGGTTTGAATGACGAAAGTGAAATCGACAAGCTGGCCACTCGAATCATAGGGGAGGGGCTTTCGGTTCGCAGCACCGAGGAAATCGTGGCGCTGAAGAACGCAGAAAGCAACGTGCCCAAGAAGGTAAGGCCGACGAAGAACAATCCTTGGGCCGGTTCTCCGATTGTCAACAACCTTGAAAATCATTTTGACACCAAAGTGTCCATCAAGGGTACGCAAAAGCACGGTCGAATCGAAATCGTGTTTTCCTCCCCTGAGGATATGGAACGCATCCTCAGCATGCTGATTCCCACGGCAGTCGAGGGCGCGGCGGCAAAATGGGTGTGAGGTTGCGAGCCACACAACGGTGTGAGCCGCCATCATCACACAACGGGAAACAACAGTCATGCCGTTCATGAGCCGTATGATCTGGTCTGCCGGAGAGGTATTCATTGCCTCTCCGGCAGAACGCGTATAAAGCATCTGTCGTGGCATTTGCAGTCAGAGGACTAATGCAATGAACCGCCCGTATGACTGTCCTATTGCATGCACCTGAAAATTCATTGCCGAAAACTCTGTTGAGCGATATGAGTTGAAATCGGTCCAGTACAATGAGCTAGATTTGAGCGGATTGTCGTTCTGATGCGATTCTCCGGCGCTGGTAAGCGTCCGCAGCGCTATTTCGGTCAGTTTGTCGTTTCGTTTGTGATTACTGACAGTGCAAGCAATATTTGTGTAGCTCAACCCGCCGGTGAAGCAATATCATCATCTGTGATGAGGTTTGATTTCGCCGACAGGTCGAGCTGTGCTGTTGGATCAGTGCAGTGAGGCCAGGTAGGATTGTGCGTCCAGCGCGGCGCGGCATCCCATGCCTGCGGCACTGATGGCCTGACGGTACACCCGGTCAACGCAGTCGCCGGCGGCGAACACTCCAGGCATGGAAGTATGCGTTCCGGCACCGGAGACCAGAATGTACCCGTCGTCATCCATATCCACGGAACCCTTCGCAAAACGCGTGGCCGGTTCATGGCCGATCGCCACGAAGATGCCCTCGGCGGGCAACGTGCCCGTCTCGCCTGTCACGGTGTCGCGAATGTCCACAAAGCCGGCGGAATCATCTGCGGTTTCAGCCTTTGCCGACAGGGAAATGCCGGTCGAAGAGGGAGCATTCAATGCCGATCCGGAGACATTCAGCATCGGAGTCGTCTTCAACGAGAGGAGATTTCCGGTGTTCTGCGCTGCGGGTGCCGCAGCGGTTACCGCATCAGCGCCTGTCTGCGCGCCGGCGGCGTTTTTCTGCCCGCGAATGGCTGTCGCCACCGTATTCATTTTCACGGTGATCTTGGGATTGTTCAGCACGCGCTCGACCATGATCTTGGAGGCGCGGAACTGGTCGCGGCGGTGCAACACGGTCACCGAAGAGCCGAAACGAGTCAGGAACAGTGCCTCTTCGAGCGCGCTGTCTCCTCCGCCCACCACGACGATGGGCTTGTCCTTGAAGAAGAAACCATCGCAGGTGGCGCAATACGATACGCCGTGACCGGAATACTCGGCCTCGCCGGGAATGCCGAGCTTGCGGTACTGCGAACCGGTGGTGATGATGACGGCATCGGCGTGATATTGGCTTCCATCGCTGCACGTGACGGTCTTGGGGGAGGAGCTGAAATCGACGCTCGTCACATCGAGATATTCGATGGATGCGCCGAAAGACTCCGCCTGATCGCGCATACGATCCATCAGTTCCGGTCCGAGGATGCCGTCAGGGAAGCCGGGGTAATTCTCCACGGTGGTGGTGTTGACCAGCTGGCCGCCCGGCGTGAGCTCACCCGCAAGAATGGTTGGGCGATACCCGGCGCGTGCGAGGTAGATTGCGGCCGTATATCCGGCAGGGCCGGAACCGATGATGATGGTTGAAAGTTCAGTCATGTCCCTTACGATAGCGAGTTGACCTGACCTCGTCCAGCGGTGGGTGAACAACGACATGGATTCGCCTCGAATGCCGATTGGTCGCTTTCAGATTGCGAAACAGGCATGCCGCGTTCATGGAAACCGGAGGAGCTAATATGAGCACGATACGGGCCCACAGCGTAAGTCCACAGCGTGAGTCACCGCGTACGATGAAACACCCCTCCTACCCGTGAGTAGGAGGGGTGCCCATGAGAACTTCTGCGTCGCCTACAGAACGCGGATGTACACGATGTCGGATTGTGCCGCAGAGTTCTTTGACGTGGAGTTCTGTGTGGTCGAGTTGCCGAACGGGACGTTATCGATGTCGGTCTTGTCCGGCCAATCCTGATTGTCGGATCCGCCACCGTGGTTGTCTCCGTTCAGGATGAACCATGCGGCGACCAATCCCACCACCAGCAGAACCAGCGCGACGACGATGGCGATGACCTTGATCTTGAGCTGCCCCCAGAGTGGCTGGTCAGGCAGGTCCTCCTCGATATTGCGTCCGACATTCGCCGCGTTGACATCGTGCACCTGCTGGGGCGCGAAGCTCGGCGGCATGATCTGGGCCATAGGCGGCAGCTGATCTACCGAAGTACCATCAGTGCCTAGCAGCGGAACGGTGACCGTGGGGTCAAAGGCGTCGGATTGGGCACGCTGCGCCGGTGTCTTCACACCCGGCACATTCGCACCCGGAGCCGCCGCAGGACGGCCGCCAGACATGTTCCGCAGGGCATCGCGGCTGATTGGTGCCGTCATCCGCGTACGCGACTTCGATGATCCGGGGATGGCTGCTCCATTGGCTCCGGGCGCCGATGCCGACACTGCGAATGACGGGGGCATTACGGCGTCGCCCGACGCCGCGGCCTTGGCGGATCTGGCGGCAAGAGCGGCCAATGATTCCGACATATGCGCGCGCGGCTGCGGCATGGCGTTCGTGGCAATGGGCTGAGCCGCACGGGTCGTGGGATGGCTTCCAGCCACGGTTTGCCCGCCTTCAGACACCTGCGCCTCACCGGACTGCGGCAACGGCGGGATGCTGCCGGCGCGGGTGCGCTCATTGTCGTTCTCTTCCGGTAGCGAAACATTCGGCATATTGGCCACGATGCTCTGTATCTCGCCGGTTGCACCGGTCGTCCGGGGTTTGCCGGTACCGCCCGCAACAGCAGACGCACCAGCAGCGTTTGCCGGTACGTTCACGCCGTTGCCGGACTGTGCCTGCGTCGCGCCAGTAGCGGACCTACGCGGCTTGGCGGCGGGCGGGAACGATGCCGGCAGCGGTGCATACACCGGCATCGGCTGCTCAATCGCGGTCTCTTCCGCAGTGGATGTCGTCACCGGCGACTCCGGCTCCCCGTCCTTGCGCAAGGAGCCCATAAGCTGACCGACCTTCGATTGCAGGGAGGCCAGGGTCTTCGACGGCTCGGCGGTATCCGGTTCGAACAATTCCGCTTCGGGGATGACCGGCTGATCGGCCGAGGGTGGATCTCCGGGCAGCTGAGCCAGGAACGCCTGTTGTGCGAGACGCTGCTCGTTGACGAACCTGGCCTCGGCGCCGGCTGCCAGTCCCGCCTCGGAAATCGACAATTCCGGCAGCTTCGTCGAGGTAACCAGCCCATCCGGCAGTTCCACGATCTTGTCATCGCTCGTGTCACGCAACGCCACCATGCTGATCGAGGCGCTGCCACTGACCGACGGCAATATGATGTCACGATCCGACAGGTTGCTGAATGGCTCCCACGCGCCCAGCAGCGCGCTCAGCTCGGCCAGCGTTGCCATCGGCACGATGATTTCCCCATCTTCGGTGTGCAGGGCCAGTCCACGCTTGCAGATCACGCGGAATTCCGTGGGAACGTCGGCTGGCAGCATATTCAGGTCGAACGTCGTGTTCGCTCCTGAAGGCGTCTTGGTCAGCAGCGCGTACAGCAGTGCGGCCAGCTGTCGCGTCGCCATCTGCTCATACGACATCACATCGCCGTCGATGCTGCTGCAGATATCGGCCAATGCGGCGGCGACGGGAGTGTCGGCGAACTGCACGCCATTGACGCTCACGCGAATGGTATCGGTGCTCAGCGCGGTATGGGTCAGCCCCGTGTCCAACAGCTCCTGAACCGCCTGGGTGCATTGTCCCACGATCGATCGAATCGCGTCGTAGCTGAGGAACGAGGAAGACGAACGCTGCATGTATTCCGCCAGCGCCAGACCGGAGTCCGGCTCGGTGATCACCACCGCGGCATCGCCGACGTGCTGCAGCTGCAGCACCGGCGTGCAGTACCGGCTGTTGGCCAGCGCGAGCGTGGAAGCCGCCTCGTTGATCTGCGGCAGAACGGATGTGTCGGTGATGATGAACAGCTGGCAGGACTGCGCCAGCATGCGGTCATTGGCTATCCATGCGCTCAATCCGTCACTTTCGCGCAGTGAAGAAACGAGAGTGTAGCGACCGATGACGGTATCTCCCAATTGAGGCTTCATAGTAGTTGTTTCTCCGTGCTCTGCTGTCATGCGCTGAGATAGTGGTGATGCTGACATTCTAGCCGTGGGGATGGTCGGCTGTGCAGCCGCGACGGACGCGGCTTGACGAGTGGAATGATGCGGCGTTGGCAGTATGGTGGGAATTCGTGGCTGGGCGTTGTTGCCGGCCGCGATACCTGCCGCTGCACTTGCTGCGGCACCGGCTGCGTTTGCCGCGACGTTCGGCAGTACGACGGACTTGATGGACGGGCGTTGGCCCTTACGGTTGACCGTCGGCGCGAAGCTGGGCGGAAGGTTGTCGGACGGAATCCCCCTGGGGTGGTCCTGAACCGGTTGGTCTTGAACCGGCCGTTCGAGATCGGTCACAGTTTCAGTGGCCCGTTCCGCGGAACCGTCATTATCCGAGGTTCCATCGTCACCCAGCAAATAATTATCGTAATGATTATCATTCTCCGCAATTGCCGTGGTACCTTCTTCGGCCTCCGCGTTTTGTGCCTGAGCTTCCTCGGTCTGCGACTCAGCCGGTGTCGATACCGATGTCGCAGTGGAAGTCCTACGCAACAGCCGTGCCTTCATGGTGACGATCAGGCTGGAGAACTCCTCCACGCGCATCAGCCATAGCAGCCCGGCATACACGGCCGTCACCGCAATCGCCAGAATCGCGCATATGACGATGGATTGCCACCAGCTCATATGTCCGTTGACGCTGGAAACCTTCGCGCCGACCAAACGCGTGACCAGCGGGTTGAGGAATAGTCCGCACGCGCATGCCGCCGCACCGGCAATCAGGGCCTTGACATGCATGATGATGAGGCGCTTGCCGTCGATCCGCCCACCGAATCGTCTGCGCAACAGCCAGAACACCCATGGGAACGTGATGATATATGACAGGCTCAGCGACAGAGCCACCATGAGCGTCCAATATTTCGGCGGCGCGAAACGCAGCGAGATCAGCAGAAGCAGCAACTGCACGGCGTTGTCGGCCGCCGCGAACAGGAACGGGCTGCGGCCGTCCTCATACGCGTAGAAGGCGCGCTGCACCAGCAGGAACGCACTGGTGGGCACCAATCCCACCAGCAGGCCGATCAGAGGCCCGGATATCAGAATCGCCCCATGCACATTCGTGGACGGAATCAGCGCCTTCACCAGCGGCACCGGCATGGCAATCATGACCGCGGTGAAGAAGAACATCGCAAGACCGGTGGATCGCAGGGATGAGCTGAGGTCGGCGCGGGCATCCCCGATACGATGCTCGCTGATCGCGCGGGACATGCGCGGGAACACCGCGGTCGTGATGGACACGGCGATGATCGAATAGGGAAGAATGTATATCGTGTACGCGTACTGATAGCTCGCGTTGCCCGCGATGCCGTACAAATCGCCGCCGGCGGTCGGGGCGCCGGTATTAACACGCGAATTGACGATGCCCATCAGCTGGTTGAGCAGCACCATGGCGATGCTCCACACCGCCACCTGGCCCATGGAACGCAACCCCAGCCCATGCAGTCCCCAGCGAGGCCGGTAGTGGATGCCGCAACGCAGCAAAGGAATGAACAGCACCAGGGCCTGGAACGCCACGCCGGCCGTCCAGGCGCCCGCGGTCAGGGCTATCTTGCCGGATGTCCAGAACGACATCGGCTGCCGTCCCGCGTTGCCGAACAGCATGATGAACGCGCCGAAACCGATGCAGCTGATGACGTTGGCGCCCACGGAGCTCCACGCATACGTCGCGAAACGCCCCTTTGCGGCGAGGATCTGCCCCAATACGGTATACAGGCCGTAAAACAGGATCTGGGGCATACACCACAGCGTGAAGGCGTTCGCCAGCGCCCTTTGCGCGGGCGTCCAGCTGGAGTCGAGGTACAGCATCGTCAGCAGCGGCGTGCCGGACGCCATCAGCAGTGTGATGGCCAGCAGCAGCGCGATGGACAAGGTGATGAGCTTGCTGAGTCGCTCATCCGCGTCCTTCTGCTTGAGCGTGCGCACGATCTGCGGCACGAGCACCGCGTTGAACACGCCGGTGGACAGCAGGTTGAAGACCACCTGCGGTATCTGCGCGCCGGCCTGATACGCGTTGGCTGCGATACCGGTGGTACCGAGTGCGCCGACGAGGAAGATGGTGCGGATCTGGCCGGTCACACGTGACGCGGCCGTGCCGCACGCCATGATCAGCGAATTGCGTCCTACCGTGGTGCTCATTCGTCGGGGTCCTTCTTTCGATGGAATTGGCGCCAGAGGCCGACCAGGCCGAGCAGCAGCGAGAAGCCGATGATGATGAATCCGGTCATGTCGCTGATGCGCAGCACGCTGGTGATGTCGGTGTTCTGTGCGGAACCGAACGTGTCGCCGTTGCGGTCCAGCAATGTGATGTGGGCTGTGGCGTGGCCGGAAGTGGCGACGCGGATGGCGAACGTGACCTGCGCCTCGCTGTTCGCCGGTATGGTGACCTCAGTGAACCGCGATGTGACGATTTCCATAGAGTCGGTGAGGGATGAGACCTTCACCCGTACCGGATACGGATGGTTGTTCCTGACGGTGACGGGCATTTTGGCCGTTTCGCTGACGACGGTGATGGAGTCGGTCGGCGTGATGGATACGCCGCCGAACATGCCTCCGCCGAGCCGTTTGGCGCCGTCGACCAGACTGTCGATGTCGCGCGGCGCGGACGAGAGCGCATGCAGTGCCAGCGTGCTCTGTGCGGCCTTGATCTTGCGGATCCAGGACGCGGATGCCTTATGGTCGGTGAGGACCGACGTGGCGAAGCGGTTGATGTCGTTGCGGCTTTCGGCCAGCGATTCCAGCGCGGACGTGACCGATCGGGTGTTCCGCTCGCTTAAATGACTGTCTTGGGGGACGATTTGCAGCGCCTCGTCGCCGGTCCGATAGGCGTCGGCGCCAATGAGATCGTTCAGGTCGGTGAGTTGCAGCCATGAGGACTGTTCGACCGCGGTCATCAGTGTGTCGATGAACGCCGCCGACATATTAGTGCCGAAGCAGACCAGCAGGTTGCGGTTCATCGCCGCATACGGCTGCTCCATCTGATAGAAGGCGCTCTGCGCGACGAACCGCGCGATGCGTCCCGCGTTACTGGTCTCGCCGTCCGCATCACTGCTGGTGGGCTTGCCTTTGGCGAGGTCGCCGAGTTCCTTCTGCTCGCTCAGCACCGTGATGTCGCCGGCCGAGGTGGGGATTGTGTATGTGCCTGTGTGCACGGTGGCCGTGGTGCTGGAGTCGAAGTCGTGACTGGCGATGACGTACTGGTATCCCTGCTTCCTGGCCGTGGAGAGCGCCTGCCGGGTCCAATCGCCCTTGCCTTGCCAGGCGATGGGCAGGGAATCGGATGATGCCGGTGCCGCGGCCAGTGCGGATCGTGCGTTCCATGCGCCGGTGCCGACGCCGGCCTGTTCGTACGACCGGACGTTGTTGATCGCGGCATAGGCGGTGATGTCGAATCCGGCCGGCTGCATGACGGCATCGATGCGTTGTCCGGTGTCGGAAGCCAATGCCGTCGGATCGGCTATGGTCTGCAAATCGCTGTGCTTGCCGATGAGGGAAAGTTTGGCGGCGAGTGCATCATTGTCGTGCGGGGTGAGCACTGATGATTGCGTCGCCGCGGTGTTTTCGGTGTCGTCGGTATTGTTGCCGGAGCCGTCGTCTGTGCTGCCATCCGTGCCGCCGCCACCTGATTGTGTAGATTTTGTGTCGGATCCATCGCCGTTGTCATGCACCACGAGCTGGTCGATGGCGTTCTTGTCGGCCTGCTGGCCGGTGTTCATCAACGGCATGACCATGGTGATGGCCATCGGCGGGGTCTGTGCGTTGCGCAATCCCTGGGATGATCTGGTCAGGAAGCTGTGCAGGCGAATCGGCTTGGCGTTCGGGTCGACGGTACGGTCCGACCCGGATGACCCGTCAGAGGAGCCCGTGGATTGAGAGTCGGTCGCCTGGGTCGCCTGATAGGTGACCAGCAGCGGTTTCGGCCCCCACATCTGCAACGCCTTCAACGCATCGCTGTCGGCCGCCGCGTCGATCTTCACGGAAACCTTCTTGTTCGCCGCGATGGACGGCACCGTGGCCGTGCCGAGAACGGTGCGCACCGGAATCGATACGTCCCCGGTCGCCCAATGCTGGATGTCAGTGCGCGATACGAACGTATATGACGGGTTGTAGGCCACGGTCACCAGGCCCGGTGACGTCGCGGCATACGTGGGATTGGAGATGCTGATGGTGATGTGGTAGCCGGATGTGTCGGTGACCACGGGCGTCGATTCGGTGATCGACAAGGCGGTCGTCTGCGTGGCCGTGTCCGTCTTGTCATCCGCCATCGCCATATGTGCCGGGCCGGCCGGTACCATGCGGCCTGCGAACAGCATCGCGCATGTCAGCAACATGATGGTAAAGAAGCGCCACAGGCGTGTCGTTCGGTGAGATAACGATGGCACGGCCTGACCGTGCTCGGGGCTGTTCGCGATCATCCCTGCTTCATTTTCCTTGCGTAGAGCCAAGCGATCTTGCGTTCATTAGGATAGCTGAGAACGTCATCCAAATCATCGAAATCCACCCAGATGGCGTCTTCGGCTTCATGATCCGGATCGCCCTCCACCGTCAGGTCGCCACCGATCTGGCGCAGCGCGAAATGATGCACGAGCTTATGCACGCGCTGGCTGGTACCGGTGAACCAATAGTCGATGGTGGCAATGGACTCGACCACCTCACCCAGAATGCCGGTCTCCTCGTGCACCTCGCGCACGGCGGTCTGCTGCGGCGTCTCGCCCTTTTCGATATGGCCCTTGGGAAGGCACCATTCGAGATGGCCGTTGCGGGAGTGTCGCGCGATGATGGCCACACGGCCGCGCTCGTCGAACACCAGGCCGCCGGCCGAGTATTCGCGCACCACCGGGAGCTCCTGAGCGTCCAGCGACGCGAATGTGGTCGGCCCGTCGCCCGCCCGTCGCTGCGGCATCATCGCAGGCGTGGGAAAGCGTGGTTCCGGTGGCCTGACAACGGTTTTCGGCGTGCGCGGAGCCTCGGACGTATAGAGCAACGTATCGGGTTCGAGCGGATTTTGGGTATGGTCGCCCGCAGCATGCGCAAGCATGCGCGCGAGGTCTGCGGGCGTAATCATGACTTCCACCTTACTCAATACCGTGTGCAGGTGGGGTAACGGTATGCTTGAATACGCATAAAAGCGGTAATACTTTATGGAAAGGCCTCGTGTGAATTTCGAAGTTTGGCCGGAAGCCATTGAACTTGGACACCTGTTCGCGGCTCGCGGGTACGAGCTGGCATTGGTGGGCGGCCCCGTGCGTGACCTGTTGCTGCACCGGCGTTCCCACGACCTCGATTTCTGCACGTCGGCCCATCCCGACGAGTTCGAGCCGATCCTGCGTCATTGGGGACGTGACGGTTTCTGGGATATGGGCCGCAAATTCGGCACTTTGGGTGCGATGCGCCGGCGCGAGGACGGCACCGAAGTCAAGGTGGAGATCACTACGTACCGGTCCGACACGTACGATCCCGAATCCCGCAAGCCCGAAGTCAGCTACGGCGATTCGCTCGAAGGCGATCTGTCCCGCCGTGATTTCACCGTGAACGCCATGGCGCTGCGCGTGCCGCAGCTGGAGTTCGTGGACCCGTTCGGCGGCGCCAGCGATTTGGCTAAAGGCGTATTGCGCACGCCGGTGGATCCGTATCAGTCCTTCGACGACGACCCGCTGCGCATGATGCGTGCCGTGCGTTTCGTCGCACAGCTCGGGTTCAGCATCGCCCCCGACACGGCTGCCGCCATCAGCGACATGACCGATCGCATCGACATCGTATCCGCTGAACGGGTACGTGACGAGCTCACGAAGCTGCTGCTGTCCGATCGTCCGAGGGCGGGTGTCGAAGCGCTGGTCGAATCAGGTCTCGCCGATATCGTATTCCCGGAAATTCCCGCCCTGCAGCTGGAAATCGACGAGCACCACCGCCACAAGGACGTGTTCGAGCACACGATGATTGTGCTCGATCGCGTCATAGCGCTGGAGACCGGGCCGGAAGGCCCCGTGCCCGCTCCCGACCTGACGCTTCGCCTGGCCGCGCTGACCCATGACATCGGCAAGCCGAAAACACGCCGGTTCGAGCCCGGCGGCAAGGTCAGCTTCCATCATCACGATGCGGTCGGCGCGAAAATGACGCGCAAACGGCTCAAGGCGCTGCGGTTCGACCATCATCTCGTCGAGGATGTCAGCGAGTTAGTGAACCTGCATCTGCGGTTCCACGGGTATGTCGAAGAACCGTGGACCGATTCCGCCGTGCGACGCTACGTCAAGGACGCCGGTCCGCTGTATGAGCGGCTGAACCGGCTGACCCGCGCCGACGCGACCACTCAGAACCGTCGCAAGGCGATGGTGTTCTCGTCCGCCATGGACGAGATGGAGCAGCGCGTGCGCGATCTCAAGGAGAAAGAGGACTTCGACGCCATCCGGCCGGATATCGACGGCAATGAGATCATGACCATCCTCGGCATCGCTCCCGGCCCGGAGGTCGGCCGCGCATACAAGCACATGCTGGAATACCGGCTCGATAACGGTCCGGTCGACCATGACACCGCGGTGGCCGAGCTCAAGCGGTGGCACGCGTCGCTGTAAACGTGCCCAAGAAACGGTTCGGCGGCTGTCCGCGTAAGGCAGGCAGCCGCCGAATATCGGGGGTTTCAGGCCGTCATGACGATGCTGGCCGTCATTCCACCTTTTCATGATCGAGGGCCTTGGGCAAGGTGCCCATTGACTGTACGGGCACGCATCCCTCGAAGTTTTCGATGGCGGTGTCGCCGCTCGGCAGTCTGTCCTTGTTGGCCAGATCGTTGAACGAGGCGCCGAGCACCACGTCAATCAGCTTGTCGTCGCGGTCATCCATCACCATCACCGCGTCCGTGAAGTTCGTGTTCAGCGTGTACGCCTCGTTGATGGCATTCTTGCCGAAATAGATTGTGGTGCGCTCGACCTTCTTGCCCTTGTAATTGTCCCAGCCGGTGACCTTGAACTGGCGGTTCGACAGCGCGGTGCTGACGGCCTTCGCGAAACCGACGAATTTGGTGCCGTTCAGCACGCGCACCTTGACGTTCGCATAGTTGGAATATGTCTGGTTCTTGCCGTTGGCGTCCTTGGTCGAGCAGGGCACGCGCACGCCGTAATTCGGCTTGACTGCGGACGTGGCCGTTATGCCCAGACCCCCGACATGGAAATAGAACAGCGCCGACACGACCAGGGCGACGGCAAGCACCGCGCCGACACAGGAGAATACGATCTGCTGGCGGCGGCGAATGTAACGCTTGCGTTCCGCGCGTTCGTCATAAGGCTGAGTCATGGGTCCGTCCTTTTCTTACGAGACTGGTACACAGATTAGCGTCACTGTCTGACGCGATAAGACAGGGATGGCAGGACGGTTATGACCGGTCTCGCCGGCGCCTGCGCAGCGATGATGCGATCCACCGTGGCGGATTGCTCCCATGCGGTGCGAACGCGGCGGGCGACGGCATCGTCCGGTACGAACGCGATGACCGATGGGCCGGAGCCGGAAACGAATGACCGGGATGCCCCGGCGGCCAGGGCGGCTTCGATGGCTTCGCCGCTGCGGGGGTGCAAGGCGACCGCGGCGCGCTGCAGATGGTTGTCGTCGCCGTCTCCCGCGCCCATCTTGTCGAAGGTCGAGTAGACATTCGGCGTGCTCAATTGCGCATGGTACGCTCCCACCAGCAATTGGCCGGCGAATCCGCGGTCTCGCAGCGTCTGAACGCACGATGAATCATCCTCCAGCGGGATGATCCGCTCGCCGAAACCGGTGCCATGCGCATATCCGCCCTTCAGGCAGAAGGGCATATCGGCGCCGAGCGTGGCGGCGATATCACGCAGCCGTTCAATCGGCCAGTGCAGTCCCCACAGGATGTTCACGGCGAGCAATGTCGCCGCCGCGTCGGCGGATCCGCCGCCCAATCCGGCACCGACGGGAATGTGCTTGTCCACATGCAGCGCCACGTCCGGCTCCCGCCCCGCGGCCCTGGCGATCGCGAACAACGCAATCACCGCATGGTTGCGGCGCATGTCGCTGCCGCTCGATGCCAGATCACCCAGATGCTCGCCGCTCAGTTCGAGCGAGAACCCGCTGCCGGGGGTCTTGGCGGTCGCCGTCACCACGTCGTTGACGCCGATGGCGCAATATATCGTGTCCAGCGCGTGCCGTCCGCCCCATTCCTCATGGGCGGGCCCTACGTGCAACGTCAGATTGGTTTTCGCGGGAACCGTGACCTCCACCGAGTGCAGCGGCCCGGCCGGTGTCGTTTCCGCGGCTGCGACATGACGGCGGATGGGCCAATGCGCGGGGACGCTTGGCGAACGCCGCACCTGACCCGGTGTCGCTGACCGTACATTGTCCATTGCTGTGGCGCTCATGATGATGCCTGCCCCTGTTCATGCTGCGATTGCCTCAGCGCCGTCGCCAGAGCGGCGAATTCGTCGATGGTCAGCGTCTCGCCGCGGCGTGTCGGGTCGATGCCCGCCGTGTGGAACACTTCATCGGGCACCATGCGCTTGAGTGCGGCATGCAGCGTTTTGCGACGCTGGCTGAAGGCCGCGTCGACCAACTGGAACGTCAGCTGGCGCAACTGGGGGTCGCGCGGGCCCGCATGCGACTGGACACGGGTGAACCCGGCCAGGGCCGAATCCACGTTCGGCGCTGGCCAGAATACGTGACGCCCGATGTTGCCCACGCGTTCCGCCGAGCCGTACCACGCCAGCTTCACGCTGGGCGCGCCGTAAATCTTCGAGCCGGGAGTGGCGGTCAGACGGTCCGCGACTTCTTTCTGCACCATCACCACGAAGGACGTCAGCATGTCGAAGCGTTCCAGCAGCGTCAGGATGATCGGCGTGGCCACATTGTACGGAAGGTTCGCCACCAGGGTGAACGGTTCGTCGCCGCTGAACTCGGGGAGGTCCGCCGACGTGAGGGCCAGCGCGTCCTTGTTGATGACCGTGAGGCGGTTCCTCGCATCCGGCATGTATGTGTCGATGGTATGCGGCAGCCGTTGCGCGACCGGCGGGTCGATCTCGACCGCGGTCATCGTGGCGCCGGTTTCCAGGATGGCCAGTGTCAGCGACCCCAATCCGGGGCCGACTTCCAGCACCCGCGTATCGGCGGTGACCGCGGCCTCGCGCACGATGCGGCGCACTGTTCCGGGATCGATGACGAAGTTCTGGCCGAATTTCTTGGTCGGGCTGATGCCGGCTTCGGCTGCTATGTGACGGATGTCGGCCGCGCCGAGCAGTCGCCCGGCGACTGCGGATGCTCCGGAAGATGCAGGGGATGGATTCATGTCAGTCATAACGCTCGCTATCAGTACCAGCCGATTTGCTCGGAGCGTTCCCATGCCTTGGACGGGCTGCCATACCGTTGGGCGATATACGCCAGCCCCCAGTCGATCTGCACAGCGCCGTCGTCACGGTAATTCGCGCCGAACTCGGCCATTTTGCTCGCAGGCAGCGACTGCGGGATTCCGTAGGCGCCGGTCTTCGCGTTCTCGGCGTACCACAGCCATCTGGATTCGCGGGTCCACAGCTTGTCGAGGCATGTCCAGTCGTAGCTGGTCCAGCCGCGCTGTGCGGCCGCGCCGGATGCGTAGGCTTTGGCCTGCGCGGCGGTCGGGTGCCATAGGCGTCCCTGCGAGCTGCTGCCGGAATTGCCGGAGTTGCCGTTGCCGCCGTTGTTGCCGGAGTTTCCCGAGTTTCCCGAGTTTCCCGAGTTGCCGGAGTTGCCGGAGTTGCCCGAGTTGCCCGAGTTGCCGGAGTTGCCGCTATTGCCTGAGTTCCCTGAGTTCCCGGAATTGCCGTTGTTGCCCGAATTCCCGTTGTTCTTGTCGTTGTTTTTGTCATTGTTCGACGTATCATCCGACTTGTTTGCGCCGGACGTGCTGCCGTTCGAGGAGTTGCCATCCGACTTGCCGGTATTCGACTTGTTGCCCGACTTGCCGGCGTTGTCGCTGCCTTTATCGGCTTGCCCCTTGCTGGTGTCGGAAGGTTCGGCGGCCTTCTCCGGGCCTACGGCGACGATGGTGTCGAGGGAGATTTTGGTGGTCGTCTCCGAAATCAGCGTTCGAGTCTCTGTGATGCCATCGACATACGTGACGTTATAGACCTGCTTCTTCTCGCCGTCTTCCCCCTGTTGGCGGACCACGGATGTTCCTGGCTTCAACGACTTATCAACAATCGTCTGCGAACCATGGGGAATGGCGACGGTCGTCGTCTCCTGCCCGTGGGTGACGCGCTGAACGCGCAGCACGGTCTTGTCTCCGTCCTTCTCGACACTGACGCGGTCTTCCTTGTTGAGGCTGATGCCTTTGGAATCGAGAATCGACGCGGCGGGAAGCTTGCCATTCGGCGCGACCGACGTTTTGCCGTCAGCGATGACCGTCACCGGGCCGGACTCGTTGATGACGAGGCCGCCGGTGAGCTGGCTGTAGATGTTGTCGATGTCCACGGTGACTTTCGCGGCCTCGTTCTCGTTCTGCTGGAAAAACCCGAGCAGCTGGGAGGCGCTGGTCGCCACGGTCCAGAACGGCACGCGCTGTCCGTCGATGCTGATGGTCGTCTGATATGCGCTGCGGACCGTGACCACGTCATGATTGCTGAGGATGTCGCCGCTGGTGGATTGCACCAGATCATGGGATTTGACGTCGACGCCCCGCTCTTCAAGCAGGCGCGTCACGTTCATGGCATACGTGGTGACGGTCTGGGTGTCGCCGTTGATGCTGAGTGCGATGGTCTTGCGTGCGGCGACGCCGAATGCGACCGTTGAGGCAAGAGCCACGGCGACGGCGCAGATCGCCACCCGAATGCGACGCAATCGAACAAAACGTCGTGGTGTCCACCGCCTGGCCATATGTCATCCTTCCATGAGCTACGGCTAGCATTGTAACCAATCACGATGATGCTTCGCTGGGCATCGCACGACCGTCACCCATACTCCCACATTTGGTACTTTTTGCCCTGCCCGAAGGGCTGTCGCGGAGCTACTGGGGTGGTCACATATATCAAGATAAAGAAGAAGGGGGCGGGAGAGAAGGGGATTGTCCCGCCCCCTGTGGGCAGAGCTAATTGGGGGACGCTCTGCCTTCCAGAAGCCATAAGTTGGGGGAAGGCTTCTGGCACTTACACAAGGTAAGACTATATGTAAACACAGCTTACTACATGTCGACCGTGCATCGCACATGACACGCGGTATGCCGTGCCGTGAGCCTCCTGTCGGGATCGAACCGACGACCTGCCGCTTACAAGGCGGCCGCTCTGGCCATCTGAGCTAAGGAGGCGGACCCCATTCGCACAATGCGGACAGGTGTCATCGAACGATTGACTAGCTTACCAGTTTCACCGCGCTGGTCAATTCAGAATGTCGCAAACCCGTGTTGCGGTTCCTCCGGCCGGGGTCGAAGATCACAGCGCGATACGGGTCTACGGGGGTGTCATCGTTCATTTGCGGGGGCATGACGGGTCATTCGTCATTCGCCGGTCGTCAGCGAGATCGGCTTGCCCGATTCGCCGATCGACGGCATCGTGCCCTTCTGGCCGACTTCGTTTTCCTTCAGGCCCAGCGACGCGATGATGCCGGTCTTGTTGTTCATACCGGCGAGTGACAGCTGGTTGCGATCCCAGTAATTGCCGTTGATGGTGATGGTCGGCGTGCTCATGACACCCTTGTTAGAACCGGACACCTGCCACAGTTCGGGGCGCTTCGGCGTGTACAGGTTGATGGCATCCAGCCATTTCTTGTATTCGCCGTTGAACGCCTTGTCGGCCACGGACTGCGGTACGCCGGCGTCAATCGCCTGCTGCTTGAGCGCCTTGTTCTTGACCGACTTGTATTCGCTGGCCTCACCGGGCTGGAAGTCCTCGGCGTAGATGTTCGAGATGAACTTGAGCAGGTGATCGGGGTTGTCGTCATTGCTGGCGATGTACAGGATGGCGCCGGTGGCGCGGCTGGAATATTCGTCGGTCGAGTATTCGTCCATGAACGACATCGGGTGGATTTCCAGGTTGATCTGGCCCGCGTCCACCAGCGAGATCAGCGTGGGATCGGTCTGGCGGTTGAACTCGCCGCAGCCGGGGCACAGCGGATCCATGTACACGGCGACGGTGGGGGCGCCGGACACCTTCTTGCCGTAGCCTTCGCTGGAGATGAGGATGCCGCCCTTGTCGTCGGCCGCCGATGGCTTGGTCTCGACCTTTTGCAGCTGCTGGTATGCCTGCTCCTCGGTGGTGCTCTTCGCCACGTCGTTCTTGTGAATGGCTCCATAGATGGCGAAGCCGGCGATTGCCACCAGCACGACGATGATGGCGACGACCACCGCGCCGATGATGGTTTGCTGCTTGCGCTCCTTGGCCGCTTGCTCCGCCTTCTCCTGCGCCGCCTTCTCTTCGGCGGCGCGACGGCTTGCCCTGGTGTTGCGCTTCGCGTTCTGATTCTTTTGTGCCACAGTTATCCCTTTCCTGCCGGTTTGTTGCCCATAGTAGTAGAAGGGTTCGCTTTTCCGGCGGCGGGTTGCGCCGTTTGCCGCATGATGGAACGTGACAATGGTTACAAACCGGGCATTGCCGTCGCTCGGCATGCAGCTGGGATGGGGATGTTATGCGACGTTGGAGGGCAGCGGCCACCAGTTGATGCCCTGTCCGAGACCGAGCAGCGTGCACGCTGAGAGTGTAATCACCGCCCATGCGATCCATACGGCGAATTCACGCCCGGAATGTTGGGCGGATATCGCGGGAGCGGTTTCGTTGTCGGACGATTCGGGGAGCATGCTTGCGCCGCTGGAGCCCGCGGGCCGGTTGAGACCGAGCAGGGTGCCGGTGCCAAGTCGCAGCATGGTCGGCGCGGGCGCCAGCATACCGATGATCCAGCTGATCGCCGCGCAGATGGACAGAGCCAGACCCGACGGGGACACGGGGGAGGCGGCGATGATGGGTACCACAATGGTGATGCCGCCTATGGCGAACTGCGTGTTTACGACCGGCAGACTGAAGATCAGCGTCGCGAGGGTGGATCCCAGCGCCAGCGTCGCGACGGCGAGCAGCCCGCGCCCTATTGCCGCAGGCAACCCCCTGAGGGCGTGCCATGGCAGCGTGATGATGCGCATCGCGGTGTCGCCGGCGCTGTGTGTGCCGCCGCGTCTGTATTCGCGTTGCAGCTGGGCGTCTGTCGAATAGCCGATCGTCAGCAGCAGCCAGCACAGCAGCGTGGCTGCGACCATTGCCGCCAACGGCATGCTCGCGGCCATTGCGGCTATGGGCGCTGCCCATGCGGCGAGCAGCGGCGTGCCTTGACGCAGATAGGTCTGGCGCTTGATGTCTGCCGGGTTCATGGCCATCGGCGGCATGGCCTGCGCTGTCGGCATGGCTTGCATGGACGGCTGGAATTGCGCGGCTGGCTGGAGCTGTGCGGGCTGTGCGGGTTGCATTGCGGTCGTCGGCGTTGCGGCTTCATCAAGGTCGGCGAAGATCTGCTGGGGGCTCAGCGGCGGCATGGTCATGGTGGGGATCTGCTGGCGCCCCGACCACACTGGATCATCCATCGCCAGGGTTGCCGCGGTGTCGGCGGATGATGACGGCTCGATTACGGCCGTTGCTCCGGTCATGTCCGCATCGTCCGTGGGTAGGGCCGTCGTCGGCTGCGGTTGCATGGGCATGGCTCGTCCGACGCTGACCGTGGAATCGAATGGCATGGTGGAGGCGGGCAGAACCGATGTCGGCTGTGAGCGCAACGATTCGGTCGCTTCGGTGCCGACCGGCATGGTCGGCGGCATAGGTGGGGTGAGGCGGGACATCGGCGCCGTCCGGTCGTTGCCGGGTGCCTGAGAAGACGCGATATTTCCCGGTAGCGGTGCTCCCCGGAGCGGTACGGTTCCGTCCGAGGTTCCGGCATCTGCTCCTGTCCCGATTGATGGTAGCCGTCGAAGACTGGCGGATGCAGCGTCAGCGGCTTGGCTGGCGTTTGGGAGCCTTGGAATCGGCGGAACCGTCGCATACGGTGAGGGCGCCGATTGTCCGATGATCCGCTGCAAAGCGGGCCGAACGCCGGGCATTGCGGTTTGCCTTGGCATTCCTGCCTTGGTGACGGCTGCAGTCGGCTTCTCACCTGATTCGGCCGGCTCATGCGGGCGCCATAACAGACGCGGGTTGCGCAGACCGGTATGGTCAAAAGGGCGCATCACATCCGTCTGACCGGATTGCGCGGCGTCATCGTCGTACTGCTGCCAGGCGCCGGGGTTGAACGCGTCCACGGTGATCGCCTGCAGCAGTTGCTCCGGAGTGCAGCGCTTGCTGCGATCCGGGTTCAGTGCCGCACGGAACGCCGTCATGGTGGTGGCGGGAAGACCTGTGAGGTTCGCGTTGCCGGACGCCTCGCGTTCCAGCACCGCCATCATCGGCTTGGTGCCGAAAACGGGCTTTCCGGTTGCCGCGAATGCCAGCACCGACGACACGGACCACCAGTCCGTGATCTCATCGGATTCGGTTCCCTCGATAATCTCCGGCGCGATGAACCCCGGCGTTCCCATCACCAGGCCGGTGCGCGTCACATGGCTTTCGCCTTCGCCCATGGCGATGCCGAAATCCACCAGAACCGGGCCGGTCGCCGAAACCATCACATTGGTCGGCTTGATGTCTCGATGCACGATGCCCGCCGCATGAACCGCCTTGACTGCGTCCATCAGCTTGGATGCCAGTCGTTCAAGGTCATCGGCGACGTATGGCCCATTCGCGGCGACGTCGTCGCGCAGGTTTTTGCCCTCGATCAGCTCGGTGACGATGAACGCCAGCGAATCATCCAACTCCATGTCCACGATGCCGCACACGCCGGGATGATTGACTTTCTTCAACGCCATCGCCTCTCGGCGCAACCGCTCACGTGCCGTGATCTGATCGCGCGCGGACGCCGTCGAACGGTCATCGGCGAGCGAATCGCGCAATATCTTCATCGCGTATTCCTCGCCACCGTCATCATGCACGCGCCAGACCGATCCCATGGCTCCGGATCCCAGCCGCGACATCAGCGTGTAGCCGCCGACCAACGCTCCGGGCTCCAAATTCAACGCATCGCTCATACCCTCCTATCCTACTCACCGCCCTGTGCCCGTTCTCTCTACCCCCTGATATTCCCCCTTCCCCTGCTGTCCCCTCCGATACTCCCTACCCCCCCTGATATCGTTTGCGTTCTTAAGTTCGCGCCGGAACGTCGACTGTGCGCACTTAGAAACGCAAATAGGCCGGTTTGCGTTCTTAAGTTCGCGCACTTGTCGTTTCGGCGCGCACTTAAGAACGCAAATGTGTCGTCACAGCCGTTGATGCCGCCGCGACGCGCCGAGTTATCCACAATCGCCTAGCCTTCGACCACATATCCCGGATTCGCTTGCGCAGCGGCGGTCCATATTGTCATCATCAACATATGAGACAGCACAAGCATCTAGACGATCTGATGAACCGGGCGGAAATGGACGGGCGATGTTGTTCCGCGTCCAGCCCGGCGGAACGACAGGCGATGCTGCGGCGAACTCGTTGCGGCGATGTCGTGCGGCCATTTCGCAGCGTGTACGCGCGTCGTGAATACTGGGATGGTCTGAATCCCATTGAGCAAGCGTCACATGTCATTCGCGAAATGGCGAGACGGCATCCCGATCGCGTATTCGCCGGACTGAGCGCGGCGGTCATCTACGGGTTCGAGCACTCATGGACGCTGCATGACGAGCCATACGTGTACATCGCGACTGACGGATTCACCAAGTCACGTCGGTCGTACCACCGGCTGCGGCGCATCTCGGTGCGCAGATCCGATATACGGGAGGACTGCCATATGGTCCGTTTGTACCGGCCTCGCGGTGATGGAGCAGCACAGGACGGGTCGAATACCTGGAGTCAGGTGAGTAAGTTGGCTGACCGGATCGCCCACGAACGGGCATTGCGTGACAATGTATGTATCGGCGAGGTACGTGTGACCAGTCCGGCAAGAACCTTGGTGGACTGCGCGCTCTTGTATCCGTTCGAGCACGTGCTGTCGATGTTCGATTCCGCGTTGCGCCGGGGGCTCGTGACCCGCGAGGAGATCGTCGCCGTCTGTGATGGTCTGCGAGTGGATTGTGGGCCGGTATTTCGTCTGCTGCATTATGCGGATGCTCGCAGTGAGAACGAAGGGGAGTCGTTCTGCCGGGCTGTATCCATCGAAGAAGGGTTTGTTCCTCCGCAATTGCAGCATACGTTTTACAGCCGCGTGACCGGCAAGGAGGCGGGCCGGGTCGATTTCATCTGGCATACGGAAGATGGCCGCATCATCGTGCTGGAGTTTGACGGTATGCAGAAATACATCGATCCAGAGATGACGTCGAACCGGGATGTTCGGCAGGTGGTCCGTGACGAAAGGCAGCGCGAACAGGATCTGAAAGAGGCCGGAGTGAGCGTTGTGATACGGACGAATTACATCGAAGTGGTCCAGCGCGCGCCGTTCGTCATGAAGCTGATGCAGGCCGGTGTGCCGCGTGCCGGGGCGCACCCGATATTCGAGCATGCCGATTGAGCCGGAAGCGCCGTTGCGTTCCTAAGTTCGCGCCGGAACGACAAGTGCGCGAACATAGGGACGCAAATGGCCCTGTTTGCGTACTTATGTGCGCACGGTCGTCGTTTCGGCGCGCACTTAGGAACGCAAAAAGAGGAGAGGACTTGGGGAGGGGGAGAGGCGGGAGATGGATGGGAGGAGGGGGACTGAGATGAGGCCGGAGTAAGGATAATGCCGGCTGTGGGATGCCGGTTGAAGGCCCGTCGATGTTACGTCCGCGTTTCAGACGCGCGTGTTGACGTGTTCCAGCGGACGTGTATAGTAGTACGTGGCTCAACGAAGAGAGTCTTCAATGAACCGAAGGAAAAAAGAACGCTGCGGTTTGACGTTGCCAGTGTAGGGACTGATGATCAAGGCACAGTAATCCCTTTACAACGGATCGTGAGGCACGTACCTGCCTCTGAAAGGATGAATATCATGGCAGAAGTCGTATTCGACCACGTCACTCGTATCTACCCGGGCAACGATAAGCCCTCTGTGGATGATTTGAATCTTGACATTAAGGATGGCGAGTTCCTGGTGCTCGTTGGCCCGTCTGGCTGCGGTAAGTCCACGACTCTGCGCATGCTGGCCGGCCTGGAAGAGGTCAACAAGGGCCGCATCCTCATCGGTGGCAATGATGTCACCACGATGCAGCCGAAGGACCGCGACATCGCAATGGTCTTCCAGAACTACGCTCTGTACCCGCACATGACCGTCGCCGACAACATGGGCTTCGCCCTGAAGATCGCCGGCACCCC